>JADMIO010976126.1_pt1 | contig 52903 bp, 93 predicted proteins | sample 8958161 | NCBI WGS metagenome assembly JADMIO01 (sample SAMN16585339, study PRJNA669376) | soil metagenome | isolation source: Crop rotation soil | place: USA: Cullars Rotation, Alabama | collected 2011 | reverse complement strand
TGTGGCAGATGTTACCAGACCCCCGCCCCAGCGCGCATGTGACTCCCGTTGACTTATCCCGCACTTGCCAAAGCATATACAGCAGATTGGTGGTACTGTTTTAACCAGCCTGCCCCGCTATCTCAGCAAAGGTTAACCTTGACATCACCGTCTCCAGGGTTAACCTTTTACTATAGAAGTGGTGAGGAGGTTAACCTGTGACGTCTAAAGAACGAGCAGAGCAAGCGGCACGCGACATTTGCAAAGCCCATGAAGCCGACTTTCGATCGGCGGCTTTGAAATTAGTCGAGATCATTCAAGGAGCCATCGAAGCCGCTGTGAAGGAAGAGCGGGAAGCTGCGGCCAAGGTTATCAAGGACATGACACAGTATTCTTTCTCCGGAGATTCGGAGATTGAGAAGCTCGGCGAACTTATGATTCGGGTCATTAAGAAGGACCATCCATAATGGCAAAGCAGATCGTAGTTGGCGTAAAGGTTAACCAGTCCGAATTGGTGGATTGGAAGGCGATTGCTGCCGAGTCTAAATTAACGGTCCCAAGGTGGCTTCGAGGCTTGGCTAATGCGGCTTCTAAGGCCCCTCAGCCCGCTCAGGAGGCGTCCCATGAAGATCGAGAAGGGTTCGACCAGGACAAACAGAAAGACGCGCCACAGACGGGCAGCGTGGCTGTGCCGGACGGAGGGGTTCCGGCCAATGCAGTTTCGGAAATTGATGCGGCGCCTTCGGAGGAAAGACTATCGGCCGCCGCTGGGCAAGAACGTGATGATCACGTACCAGGCGCCGGCCATCAAGATCCTGACCGACTTCTGGCATCACGACCCGCACTTGGTTCTAAGCCAACGGTGAATTCCGCTCTCGGACTCAATCCCGGCGCCTTCCGTGTCTCCACGAAATGTTCGAACAGCCGATGCGCGCGGTTAAAGATGGCTTTGTGCGAAGCTTGCGAGGAATTGAATAAGAGGACGACATGAAAGCGCCGGCATACGAAGCGTGTCTTTGGAAGGATTGGCGATGTCCGAAATGTGGCCGCGCGACGGATGAATTTGATTGCGGCTATGTCTCGCACATCAGTCAGTTTCGATGGTGGCCAATCTGCACGCGTTGCGAAACTATCCGCTTTTGCCGCCGGCTAGCGATCATCCTTATTTTTGGTGGAGTATGGATGGCGGTTCTTTTACATACTTGGAGGTCTTAAATGCAACCCGGCGACGTAGTAACCCTCAAGTCCGGCGGCCCCAAGATGACGATCCAGGACATCGAGGGCGCGGGCGATCATGCTGTTGCCAAGTGCATGTTCTCGCTCAACGGCCGCTTCACTTCTAAGGACTTCCCGATTGTCATGCTGGCTAAAACGGAAGAGAAGGTGAAGCCGTGACAGCGAAAGATCCAGGATCCGCTCTGTTCTTCGAGGTCGCCCCTCATCTAGATCCGTGCGGCATGACAACGGAAGAGCTAAGAGCCATGGTCAACCGCGCTGTTAAGGAAGTTCGCGAAGCCGCCATCCTGGAAGAGCGTGAGGCAATCCGCAAGATCGCCGCGGATGAAGCGGCCCATCAAAGCAACCCGTGGCGAATCCGCGAACGAATTATCGAGGCTATCGACAAGCGAGGCCAGTCATGAGCATCGACCTGAGTAAACTGACGCCGGCCCCGTGGATGGATGATAGCGGAGACGTCTTGGACTCCGGTTGCGAATCTTTACTGGGCGGCTGGGACGATGGATCGGGATGGTTTCATAATTGGCCCGATGCCGCCTTCATCGCTCTCGCCCGCAACGCTTTCGATGTGATGATGCGGCGGCGTATGTACGCTCTTCCCGACGCAGATGGTAAATGGATCGTCCTTAAAGGCCAAGATTGGTTTCGCAACGACTGTCCCTTCACCGCCCTCGTAGAAGCCGACAAATGGCTGACCGCCAAGGAGAACGCATGAGCGACTTCAAGCCTGGACAGACTGTATTGAGAGCCGACACGCCTGATCGGCAATACAAGGTCGTCTTCGATCCAGGCGATACCGAAGTCTGGGTGAAGAACGATGGTGGCGTAAGCGTGTTGTTTTTACGATCTGATCTTGTCGACGCCGAGCCTATGCCGCAGAAGTGCCCGTTTTGCGGCGCCCATCCAAGCATCGAGCAATTGCCGGACGGGAGACACCGGCTCCAGAGTTGCGGAAATGTAAACTGCGATGTTTTTATCGAGATCGTCAAACCAACCCGCCTCGAAGCGATTCAGGCGTTGAACTCGATTCAGTCGCTAAAGCCGGATGCGTGCGATCTCTACAAGGAATACATGCCGGCAAAGACTAGCCTTGCGATGCCAGCCGACGCCGAGCCACTTACCGAAGAGTGGTTGAGGAAGGTTTGGCTCGGCGGGCCTGATGGGGGTTTATCATCAAGCTATGGCCGTCTGTTCGTGTCGGATTATGGCTGTCTCGCCATTGGTAAACGCCCAAATGGCGACACGCGGTTCGGAAACGGGCAAATCAAAACCATCGGCGACGCCCGCACTTTATGCCGCCTTCTCGGCGTGACGATCAAGGAGTAACCCATGCGTCCCGAGCCCCAAGAATCCCTCGAACTTATGATGCTTCGCCACGTCATGCACAAACCCCAAGAGAAAGACGACCCCAACGACTTCGCCCTTGCCAGTTATCGCCAAAAGAGAACCGACAATTTCGAATGGGTCCAAAAGCAACTACAGCTTGCAGAGAAAGATTACCGGGCCGAACTCGCCGCGTGGCACAAGGAATGCCGCGAAGAAGAGCGCGCAGCCAAGCAGGATAAAACAGAAGTGGCTACCAGGGGCAAGAAAGACGTCGGCACCGCCAAAGCACTGGAGATGCTGGATAAACTGATTGGGGAACTCACGGGAGCGAAGAAATGAGCGAGCCTAGGCTGATTGACGTTTGGCGTGGACGGACGGTCTTTGTGTCAGGCCAGCCAAACGACATCCTTATGAGCGAGGTTTCTGATCCAACGAACTTCGATTACAGCGAAGCCCTTTGGCAGCAATTCAACTCTATGATGGAGCCTGTTCCGAAGAGCCTTTTCCCGTCAGATGACGACGTTAAGCCGGATCACGTTATCAGCAAGCCAGACTGATTGGGGAGTTGACCAACTCATGAGCGATCCGTGGATTGAAGCGGAGAAAAGATTGATCCGCGACTTCCGTGAAGGATTCAAGCGTAAACTTGGCGGCTTGTTCAAGGCTAATGAGCCGGGAGAGGGCGTCCCATTCCTGATTCGCGATGCTAACGGGCAGGTCATTACGGCCTATCCAGACGAGCCGCAACCTGATCATATCATCAACAAATAAGCCTTCTTTCCTGGCGGGAAAAGGCACAAGTCCGTGAAACTCTCTCCCTGGGAATGGCACAAAAAAGTCCCGCGCGACATGCTCGCAAACGCCCGCTTCCGCAAAGGGCTTTTGGAAGCCGCGGTTAAGAGCGAGCCCCTTCAAAAAGCACTTCTCGAAGTCTGCAAAAACGACATCGTGTTCTTTGTTAACGTCTTCGGCTTCCAAAGTAATCCTGACGAAATGGAGGAAGGCCCTTTCATCTGCTACCCATTTCAGGAAGTGATCTTCAATGGTGGCGAGATGGAAGTTGGCGGCGTCATGCGGCGCCAATGGGGGATCTTGGAGTGTATCGAGGACCGGGAAGACCTTTTGGCTCCGAAGTCGCGTTACTTGGGCTGGACTTGGTGCGTCGCCTTCGCGGCTGTTTATCTGGTCCTTTTCCATGACAATGCCAAAGTTCTCGTGATGTCGAAAGATGAAGAGACCGCGGAGGACGTCGACAATCCCAAGTCGGTGTTCTGGAAGATCAATTACATCCTGGACCGTCTGCCCGATTGGATGCGCCGCGGGGCCAGCAAGAAGAAGGCCGGTGTCATCAAGTTTCACAACGGCAACACAATCACCAGCACGGCCAAGGTCACATCCGGCGGCGTCGGCGACCGTGTCACGTTGATGGTCCTGGACGAGTTCGGCCAATTCGACTCGAAGGCGCACGAAATCTATTCGATGTCCACGGACACCGCGCGTTGCCGAGTGTTCATCGGCACTCATAAAGGCCGGGACACGATGCTTTACGCGCTGTCAACCGATGTGCGCTATGCCTCTCTGCGCCAGTGTATTTGCCACTGGTCCATGCACCCCGAGCGTAGAAAAGGGCTTTACCGATACGACGAGCGCAACAATCATGTCGTCGTCTTAGACAAGACCTACGAATATCCGCACGACTTCCGCTTCGTCATGGAAGCCTTGCCCGCGGGCGGCCCGTTCGCCGGGATTCGTTCCCCGTGGTACGACAAGGCGTGCATCAACCGCTCCGAATACGACATTGCCATGAACCTGGACATCGACCCCACGGGCTCGACGACCACATTCTTCGATGCCTACAGAATCGGTCAGCTCAAACTCGAATGCCGCCCGCCAGTCTGGCGCGGCACGCTCGTTTACGACAAAGAGAAAGGAACGCCAGAACGTCTCGTACCCGACCCGATCGGCCGGCTCAAGTTATGGACCCGTCCTCTGGGAGAGGCCGAGTTGCCCAGGATGCGCGCCGGCGCCGGTGTCGACCTCTCCGGGGGAACTGGAACAACTCCGACATGCCTGTGCGTTTACAACGCCACGACCGGAGACAAAGTCCTGGCTTACGAAGATGCGCACATTCATCAGGTCGACTCGGGTATCCTCTTCGCGGCTATCCTGCGCATGATTAAGGACGCCAACGGCACACATCCTTTGACGTGTTGGGAATCCCAATACGCCAGCACATTCGCCAAACGCTTCCAGAAGGACGCCGGCTACCTGGCTTGCTGGATCAGGCGCGACGAGGACATTTCTGGACGTCCCAGGGACAGGAAGAACCGCGCTGGCATCAATGCCGCTGGCCCTGCGCAACTCAAGTACATGGAGGAATACAGAGATGCGCTGTACAATCAAAGGATTACGAACTGGTGCGAGGACGCGCTTGACGAGACTTTGTTCTTTGTCTACTCTGGAAGGGGCATCGAATACCGGGGCCGCAATCACGGCAAGGTCAAAGACGTCGATTCCGGGGCCTCAGTTCATCACGGCGACATCGTCACAGCCGACGCTCTGGCCTATAAGATGATCGTAGAACTTGGCTTCGAAGAGCCTGAGAGACAAATAGCCTTCGACAAGAACATTATCCCCGACCCAAGGACGAGCGACTTTCGGGAATGGCTCATCGAACAGAAGGAACGGGAGCGCGAAGGAGACTTGGTATGGGCCTGATGGAAGCCTTGGCCGCTTGGCTCCGGAAGAATTACCCCGGATACACCGTAATCGAAGGCCCTAAGCCCGAGCCTCAGATGGTCTTCTTTTCGAAAGCTGACGATCCTTCCAACTTCGATTATTCCTTTGAGGATTGTTAAAAGCGACAGCTAACGGCCACTTTCCTGGCGAGGAAACGGCCCATGTGTGGCAGCGAAATACCAACTCGATGATGTCCGCGCCTGTCGCATGATCGACACGGCCCGCTGCGTCTTCCAAAAAGACCGCGAAGAGCGCATGCGTGTCACGCGCGCTCTGGCCGGCAACCGCTATTCTCCAAACGCCAACCTCAAGCGCATCTACGTCAACCTTCTCGGGCTTTACAAGAAGATCGTCCGTCGCAATCTCATCTCGCAAAACCCGCGCGCGATGCTGTCGACCTACGACATTCAGCAAACCGCCGCCGTCACGGCCGCCGAAGGCTGGATCAACCAGGAATTGGTGCGTCAGAACTTCTCTGCCAACATGGGCCGCATCGTCGACGACGGCCTCATAGGCCCCATGGGCATCTGCATGGTCGCTCTGGCCACTCCAGGCGACGCCGCGATGCTAAACTGGGGCGTCGATGCCGGCTCTCCGCTCATTTACCGCATCGATCTCGACGATTTCGTGTGCTCCTGGCGCTCCAGGGATTTCGACGAACTCGACTTTATCGGCTACAGATCACGTCTGCCCTTGGAAGTGGCCAAAAACAACCCGCGCTGGCACAAGAAGAGCCGCGAAAACCTGATGGCCATGACACAAATGGCCTTTAACAAGGAAGGTGACGAGCGAATAGGACAGATTTGGCGCGAAGACGACTACGACGACGACCTCGAAGACATGACCGAAGTGTGGAACATCTACTATCCACGCCACAAAATCATCAAAGTCTATCCAGACCAGTGCGTTACGGGCCCGTCATCGGCTTACGAGACCAAGAACGCCTACTGCCTCTACGAAGGCCCCTGGATTGGCCATCCTAGAGGCCCGTTTCCTCTTCTGGCCTACGAAACTGTGCCCGGCAACCTGATGCCCAAGGGGCCCATGGCCGATCTGGTGGACCTGGCAGAGGGCTACAACGAGGCGTACCGCAAATTGATGCGCCAAGCTGCGCGTCTCAAGGTCAACACCGTCTATCGCCGCGACAATCCCGAAGACGGCGAGCAGATGCGCAAGGCTAACGACGGCGATTCAGTCGGCATCGACGATCCGCAGTCCTTCAAAGAAGTCGCTCAAGGCGGCCCTCACGTTGGCCTCTATCAGTGGACGCGCGAGATGATCGAGCGTTTCATGGAACAGGCCGGCAACCTCGCCACCATGGGCGGGCTTGCTTCCCAGGCCGGCACTCTTGGCCAGGAAGAGCTTCTTCAGCAGCAATCGAACGGTCAAATCGCCTACATGCAGGACATCACGCTCGCCTTCGTTTCGGATGTGTGCGACCGGATGCTTTGGTATTACTGGCATGATCCGAAACTCATCATGCAGTCGAAGGTCAACGACCCGAACATCCCCGACGTCAACTACGTCAGCCACGTCTATCCCGGCGAGAACGCCACCGACGATATCAAAGCGCATATCGGCGACCGCAACGTGATGCGCCGGCTCGGACAAAAGCCGAATATCAAGATCGACCCTTACTCGATGCGGCACACGACGCCCCAGCAGCGCGCCAAGGATCTCATGTCGATCGTCACGCAAATCTACGTCCCTCTGGCCCAGGTCGCTCAGCAGCAAGGCGTCGTCTTCGACTTCCAATCCTTCTTGGGCATCATGGGCGGCTACATGGACGCCCCCGACGTGCAGCGCATCCTGTCGATTCAGGCGCCGCCCCAGACCGGCGAGTCGCTACCAACAGGCTCGGGCGGCCCAACCAAACCCGCGCAAACATCGCGCGAATACATCCGTCGTTCGGCAGGGGCCAATTCACCGGCCGCGCAAAAAGGTGAGACCAGCAACCGGATCGCCGCGGCCATGGCCGGGCCTTCTGGTGGCAACGGCAAAATGGAGAGTTCGAATGCCTACTGAATACCGCGTCATGTACGCCCCCAACCCCAAATACAAGGGCGACTATCCCGGCCCCGACGCCAAGGGAATGCAAGGCCGCTTCAATCATCTGGAAAAAGCGGAAGCCGCCGTGGAGTCATGCAAGCGCTACTTCAACACCGAAGCGTATCTCGAAGACGTGCCGCACTCGAACGGCTCAGTCACAACCGAGAAGCGCGAAAAGAAGCACGACAACGTCATCGTCTGGATCGAGGAGCTCGTCGACGGCGTTCCTGTCGTTCAAGAGAAGGAGTTGGCCGCGGTATGAAGTCCATCCTTGACCTGGCCGCTGAGCACACCGCCAAGGTTCACGAAGCCCAGCGTGACGCCGAGAAACCCGTTGTCGGCACCGGGAACTTCAGAAAGAAAGTCGTGTCCGAAGCACTGGGAGTTCATCCCGACCAGATCGAAGAACTTCGGACCCTCAACAAGAAACTCGGCACGGAAGTCCCGATCGACGAACGCGGCCGCCCTGTGTTTGACAATAGCCAGCAAATGAGGCAATACGCCAAGGCCCGTGGTTGGCGCCATTACGGGTACTAACCCCAAACACCAGCGCATCGTCCCAGCCTGGAGAAAGAGTGGACCCAGCATTTTGGAATAACCTGCCCGCCATCATCGGCGCTATTTTTGGCGGCGCGACCACGATCATTGGCGCTATCACGGCGTATATGCTTCGCAAGAACACCAAGGTGACGGTTGAGGGCCAGGAAGAAGCGAAGCGGGCCATCATTCAAACGGCCGCCATAACAAAATCGACAGTCAGCCAATCAGTCGCGCAAGGCAAAGAGATCGCCACCAAGGTCGGCAGCATCGAGGAAAAACTGAACGGCGGCCCGAACGGACTGTCGACGATGAACGAGCGAGTGACGAGCCTTGAGAAGCGCATGGACGCCTTCATGTTGGGGCAGGTCGATATCGTCCGGTCGATCGAGCACTTAACAACCATGATCCAGCGCAAGCAACTTGATTGAGGCCCTATATGAGACTCGCGCTTTCCATCTTTCTGGCATGGCCAGCAATGGCCCTGGGCCAGTCCGTAACGCTTCACGACACCGTCACAGGCAAACCCGGCCACTGGATCGTTCTGGCTCCCGTAAAGGTCGACGGCGGCACGCCAAAGTGGCGACTCGACCCCAACATGCAGGAAGTCGACGTCAGCTCCGTCTTCGAAGGCGCCAAACCCAAAGGCAAGATCATCACGATCGACTCGCCGGGGAGATACAAGTATGAAGCCTGGAACGCCAAAGGGGACATGGCTTCTGACATCGCCACCGGATGGGTGGTTATTCTCGGACCAGTCCCACCGCCAGTACCGCCGGCGCCGCCAATTCCACCGCCGCCTCCCCTACCGCCCGCTCCTTCGCCAGCGCCAATACCCGTGGCGGGCTTTCGGGTTCTTGTGGTCTTTTCACAGAATGGCGGAACTGCTGTTCTGACCAAGCAGCAATTCAATGAACTTTACGGCTCGGAAGTGGCCGACTACTTAAACGCCAAGTGCGCGAAGGACGGCAACCAACCAGGCTGGCGGATCTGGAACCAGGCAACACCAATGGAGCAGGCTCCGAAGATGTGGCAGGACGCCATGAAGCGCCCTCGCGGCGCTCCGCCCTGGATAATCATCTCGGACGGGGTTTCTTCGGCAGGCTCTTTCGAAGGTCCGCTCCCTGATGGGGGCATTCTCACGCTTCTTAGAAAGTACGGTGGATGATGGTAGATGATCGCGTTCGGGCTGGCCAAGCACCTGAACCAATTCTGTTTGACTCGGTAGACATCTCGCTACCAGCGTTGCCTTTGCGTGAGGCCCCTCCGTTAAGTTCGTGGCATCTGAATTTAGAAGTCGCCAAGGAGCTATTCCTTGCGCCATTCCGTTTCTTAACGGGTGGCTTTTGATGCAAAGCGGCGAGGCGAAAGGAGATTGAATTTATGCCAGACCTAATCATTATCGGCGACCACACCCCAGCCAATCATCCCGACGTCCATGCGGGGATGAAGGGCCTTGTCCCGCGCGACCTCGTCACGCATCCGGTCGGCTACTCGGCAGTCATTCCACCTTCGCAACTTCAGCCGTACAGTTTCGACGAAATGGTCAAGATGATCGCGGACATGGAGAAGGCGAAGTCGCGCAACTCCGATATTCTTCGTCGCGGCGATGCCGGCAAGACAATCCCGAGCCTCGACCAGAACGGGCAAGGCTACTGCTGGTCGTATGGCACGACGGGCGCTTTCCAAGGCGCACGGGCCCGCATGAACCTGCCGTACAAGAAACTAAGCGGCCATGCGAACGCTTGCCTTATCAAGGGCTATCGAGATGAAGGCGGCTGGGGCGCGTTATCCCTGGAATATGCGCTCGCCAACGGTATTCCGGACTGCGACCACTGGAAAGAAAAGTCAATGAGCCGGTCGAATGACACGCCTGAGATGCACGCGAACGCCAAACTCTACGTCCCAGACGTCGTTGTTGCTGACCTCGCCTCGCCGGTCTATAACCGCGACCTATCCTTCATGCAAAACTGCCGTGTTCTGCTCGACGGCGGTTTCACGGTGGACGATTACGATTGGCAAGGGCACTGCACTTTTGGGTGCGACGTCGTCAACGGAGCGAGCCAGCGCACGGTCAGTCGCGATGAGTCGGGCAAACTGCTCGACCTCGCAGCGTTCGATCTCATGTGGGGAATGAACGATTCGGTCACGAAGGGCCTTGGCCGGCGCTGCCGCAATTCGTGGACCGACAGTTACGGCGACATCGGTTTCTACGTCCTCACCGGCTCCAAAGCCGTCCCGTCAAACAGCGTCGCCATCCTCACCGCCAATGCTGCTTAAGGAGATACTCATGAAACAACTCGTCAACGAAGCCGTGAATTTCGTCGTCGACCTGCTCTTGGGAACGGTCGTCTTGCTCATAATCATGAGCATTGCTGGCGCGTCAGAGCCTCCGCAGTGCAACCTTCCAGGCTGGGGAGTTGTTGCAAAAAAGACAACAACTCAAACCGTTTTCGCGACCCGCGCCCCGATCGGCCACACGCATACCTGCGTCAACGGCCACACTTGGGACCATCAAGCGAACCCGTCGCACAAGTGCCAATACTGTGGAGCAGTCCAATACGTTCAAGACCGCTCGCCACGCCCAGTGACCGTTACGAGAACGGTTGTGGTCGATGCCCCTGCACCATCTGCTCTGCCGCCGGCCCGAGCCGTGCAACAAAACACATCCTTTTACATCCTTCCCCGTTCATCGGCCGGCGGTTGCGCCAACGGCCAGTGCGCCTACCCGCGCTGAAAGGCAGTGCTTTATGGGTTATTGGGTTTGGCTGTTTATCGGAATCTTCCTCTTCCTGTTTGGACTGTTCTCGGTCACGAACATCACCGTGGAATGGGGACGCCCGTTGATGGGCTTTTCGGCCCTGATAGCGGGAGCGTGCTGCCTCGTTACTTTCTTCCTGGGCTATAAAGGCGGTCCCCCGCGAGCGTGACAAATGGCAACCCGGCTCGACTATGACGGCGTCGGCAATGGCCTCTGGGGCGTCTTTGCCAGAGTAAAGTATTGGGCCGCTAAGAAGTCTCCGCGCGAGCCAGGCCAGCGCCCAGACGATCTAAGACGAGCCGCCGAGATGTTCCGCGACTCGCTTGAACTGTGCTGGCGATCCGGTTACAAAGGCGAAGACTTGGCCAAGGAACTCAGACAGCTTACACGGTGAGCCTCGCGGCCCCAGCGCATAGCTGGGTATGCGTTTCGTGTCGTTCTGAGGAGGGCGACGGGGCCGCGAACATTCTTAGGCGGCGGAGTGTGCACTAACTTTAGCGCACCCAGGCATGTGCCTGATAGCCGCCAAATTTTCTGGAGATGGCAAATGGCAACAGTCACGACAACTGTGAGCGTCACTTACGAGGACGATGCTGGCAATCAACGAACCTTCGGCGTACCGCTCAAGGAACGAACGCCGGCCACGGCCAAGGTATCGCTGCTGACGCAAACGATCACGACCGGCGCCGACACAAACCTCAACTTCGGCGACATCTCCAGCCCGTCCGAGATCGGCGTCAAGAATCTCGACCCGACAAATTACGTTACGATCAAAGACGACAACAACGTCGCGGTTGCCATTCTGAGGCCCGACACGAACAGCGACGGCAACGGCGGCTGCCTGCTCATCTCCGAGCCTGGGTCTAATATGTCGTCGCCTTCAGCGCGTGCGAATACGGGTTCTTGTGAAATAGAAGTGTTCGCTGTGAGCATCTAATTGCCCTGCGCACTTGACAGTAGTAGGCGGAAAGCTTAACATCACCACAACAACCTAATTCCTGGCGGGATTAAGGCTGTGTCTCGTGCCTGCGGATCAATCGACCGAGTCAGCCAATACAATTCCCGAGACGGCGGAAAGCGAATTCGCCGAGCCAAATCCCACCCCGGAAACCACTGAAACTCCCGCCACACCGGAAGTCGCGGCAACCCCCGCCGAGACTCCGGCGCCCACCCATCCCGAACCGTTGATTGCCGCAGCTCGTGAAGCAGGTCTCAGCGAACGTACAATCGCCAAACTCGACACGGACGCGCTCTACGAAGTCCTGGTTAACCAGCACCGCAAACTCTCGGAAGTCGCCAGCCAACCCCGGCGGCGCGACGAAGAAGAAGAGCGCCCGCGTCGTCCAGTAGCGCCGGCCGCCGACGAATACGAAGCGGAATTCGCAGAGATCGAACAAGAAGTCAATCCTCGTTTGGTGTCGATCCAGCGCAAACTCGCCAACGAACTCCGCGACCTCAAGGCCCGCGAAGCAGAACGCCTGGAAAACGATCGCAAGCGCCGTTACGTCGAAGTCACTGACGCTGCGGACGAAGCAATTGATTCTCTTGGCAAATCGATCGAGCAGAAGTTCACGAACGAGCAGAAAGCCGCGCTCTTCCGCGCCGCAGGCATCGACGGCTCCGAGCCGGCCCGCGTCATCAAGCGCAAGATCACCGAAGCCGGCCTGACGCTCTACCAGGGCCTCACCAAGAAGAAAACTCCTCCCCTCCCAGCCAACAACGGCAAGAAGCCTTCAGCCGACGAATTCAACAACGGCCATGTGCCGCCGTCGTCCTCCAGGCCCTCGCGACTCAAGGGCGACCGCGCCGCCGAACAAGCCATCCACGATTACTTCGTGCAGAACAATATCCGGCCGACAAATCACCACGAAGAGCTTGAAGGCGTTCCGGACTAAACCTCGATTTCTTGCCTGGCGAGGCTTTAACGGGGCTCAATCATGCCACAGATGACGATCGACCAGTTTGCGGACGTGGTCGAACTGACTAGCCGCAGATACGTCCGGAACAGTTACGTGAACTTGCTGACCGACAAGCAAGATCACCCCGCCGCCAAAGAACTCATCAAGAAATCCATGATGAGCCGCGAAGGCACCAACAGCCAAGCGGAAGGCATCTATTGGAAGGCGCGCATGCGGACGGCGGCCAGCTACCGCCACATCGCGGCCACCACTCCAGATCAGGTCAACATCACCCAAGACTATGTCGGCATGAACGCCCCGTGGCGCAAAGTTGAAGTCAAGTACGCCTTCCTCGAAGACGAAATCGACTTCAACATGGGCGAGGAGCAGATCGTCGACCTCGTCAAAGAGCGCGAAAAGGGCATGGATTTCGACTTTGTCGAAGGCATCGATGCCGACTTCTGGGCTCCTCCGTCCGCGACCGACACCCTGGCTTTCCGCTCTCTGCCGTACTGGTGCGTCAAAGCCTCCACAAGCGGCTTCACGGGCGGTATGCTCACCGGCTTTACGGACAAAGGCGGTCTCTCGACCACGACCTGGCCGCGCCTCAAAAACTACGCCTTCGCTTATACGGACGTCACGCTCGGCGACTTCATCTCGTCCGCGCGTGACATGGTGGACCAGACCTACTTCAAGCCGCCCATCCCCGGCGTCTCCGATCTGGGCAAGCCGAGCGGGCCCGCGAAGAGTTTCTACACCACGTTGTCCGTTCGCAAGCAGTTCGCCGACGTGGCCGATTCCCGCAACGACAACCTGGGTCCCGACGTCGCCACGATGGACGGCAAGGTTATGTTCCGCGGGGCGGAAATCGTCTGGGTTCCCGAACTCGATCGGGACACGACAAACCCGTTCTACCAGATCGATTTCTCGACGTTCCGCATGATCCCCAAGCCTGGCTGGTGGCAGGTTAAGCAAATCATCAAGCCGTGGCCCGGTCAACGCAACCAGATCGCCGTGTTCAAAACCAGTTACCTGGCGTTCCTGTGCTTCAGCCCGCGCACGTTAGGCGTTGGATCGACTGGGACGACGTATCCAGCTTGATCGGCTTGGACCTTTCGTACTTTTGTGGAGATTGAGCCATGTTCGATATGTTCAAAGCTCCGATCGAGTCTCTGTCTCGGCGGACCCGTCGACGTTTGGAACTGGACCGCGTTCGGCGTATGGAGGCTCAGAGCAAGCATCCGCTCCTGGGCCGGCACACCGATCCCAACGTCGTCAACGACGTCCTGGTCGGCACCAGCATGACCACGCCGGACACGGGGCGCAACCCATCTGCCAACATCTGGGGACCATTCGGCAACTTCGAAGGCTGCGACAACAAAGTCTGGGACGATTTCACCCGTATCGGCAACGCCACGATGTCTTCGGCCTATGCTGGCTCGATCGGCGCGTGGACGGCTTACGGCTCCGCTGGCGCCACGCTCTCGGACTGCCAACTCGAAGGCGGGGTCCTGGGTCTGACATCAGACACAGCGGACGAGTTTGTGACGCTGCTCAGCTCCACCGGCTCGTTCCGGATGGTTACGACCAGCACTCTGGCCCTCAACAAGAAGTTGGCTTTCGAGGCCCGCATTGCCCGCTCAGTCGTCACCAGCGCCAAAGGCGAGTTCTTCGTCGGCCTTATGGCTCCGACGCTCTCCTCGGGCCTGCCTGCCACCGCCCAGCCCATCACGGCGACCGACGACACGCTCATGACCGCCGGGGACTTCTTCGGCTTCCATTGCAACCAGACAACGTCGGTACGCGGTGGCCCGACAGAAGTGGCCGTGGCGTTCGAACTGGCGTCAGGCACGGTCAACTATCCGACCAATCTCACGACACTGATGGCTTCCACAGGCAATACCGTTCTGGCGGCCGACACGTTCGTCAAACTGGGGTTCTTGTTCGATCCCAACGGCCCGATGAAGCGCGTTGTCTCCGCGACAGCCCGGCAGACGGCCGGCACTCTCCGCAAGGCGATCATCCGTTTCTTTGTCAACGGCATCGAGGCGCCGACGTTCCTTACCTCGGAAGACGTCGCCAATGCCACCGCCACCCAGGCTTTCCCGACCGCGTTCATGTCGCCCGTCATCGCTCACGCGAACGGCGCCTCCACGTTCACCGTCACCAAAATCGACTGGATCAAGGTCGCCCAAGAAGCGACCGCATAAAAGGGGTGCGTTATGCACAGGCTTGAAAAAGCAGTTCTCGAATGCAACCCGACGCCTCACGAACACGAAGAGGCCGTCCAAGCACTGTTTTCCCAGGGCAACGAAGAAGCCGGCGGAGCCATCAAAGAAGCCCGCGCCGCCGGCATGTCCTGGCAGGCCATTATCGCCCTGCTTGTCCAATACGGCCCGCAGTTCGCGGCTGTCCTGCAAGCCATCCTGGCGGCTTGGCACCAGAACCCGCCCCAGCCAGTGGCGGCAAAGGCTCCCGAAGAACTGCCAGAAGATCATCCCAAACACCCCAAGCATCGGCACAAGTAACCAATGCCTTCGAACCTGGCGATTCTGAAGAAGGAACTGGAAAGCGAGGTCGGCGACGCGCTGGGACTCGGGATGGGGCCGCTTGGAGGCGACCCGGACTGGAGCGCCAGGGACGCTCTAAGGATTCGCAGAAGGACAAAGTCAGGTTTGCGAGCTTTCTACTTCTGCGGTCACGTCTGGAGCTTCATGCGGCTCGAAAAAGAGCTGACCCTGGCCCAAGACGAAAGCATTCTGATGATGCCGGACGACTTCGGGGGATTTGCTGGGGACTCCAGGATCTTGGTGACGCAAGCCTCAGACGGTCTCGGTCAGAAGTGGCTCAACCTCGAAGGCATCGGCACCGTCAACATGGCCAGGAAACTGAACGCCGACCTGACCGGCGTTCCCGACAAGGTGGCTCTCAGGCCAGTCAAGACAACCGCTCCCGGCCAGATGCAGCGCGACGAGTTGGTGTTCTACCCGATCGCGGACCAGGAATACACGATAACCGTCACATACCAAGTGACTCCCGAATACGCGGTCAACGAACTGCAGCCTTACGTCTACGGCGGTGTTGAGCATCACGAAACGATCCTGTCCTTGTGCCTGGCCGCGAGTGAACTGAAGAGTGACAACCAGCTCGGCCCACAATCGGCTGAGGCTCAACAACTGCTCCAGAAGTCGATTCGGCTGGACAGACTTAAGCAGCCGCAAGCCCTGGGCTACAACGGCGACAGTTCTGACAACCGGGGCCTGTGCGGCTGGTATCAGAGGCAGTGGCCATCTCCTTCGGGCGGCGTCTTGGTAGACGGCGTTCTCTACGACGAGTGAGGACAACATGAAAAAGATCAGGCCAGGCTACAAAGACGCCAAAAACATCATCATGGAAGGCTTTGCCGGCAACGGCCTCATCGCCGAAGGAACATCGGTTCCCGCAGACGGCGCAACTGGGTACGCCCCAGGCTGCTTGTTCTTCAAACGAGCCGTTACCGGCACCGGCGCCATCTATCAAAACATCGGCACTGCCGCCTCAGCAGACTTCAACCTGATCGTCGGCGGCCTCGATATGGGCGCGCTGACGGCGACGGCAACCGAACTCAACACGCTCCACAACCAAACCCTGACGACGCCGGCTGGCGCCGGTTTTACGGGCGGCACCGGGACCGTTTATAAAAACGCCGTGCAACTCTCGGGCGGCATCTATTACACGTCGATTCTGTTCGACATCACAGGCTTACAGTCTTCCACGACCGATCTCGACATCATCGGCCAAGGCACTTCGGCCGCCCACATGGGCCAGATAACGGTTGCTCAGAACGGGACACTTCTGGGCGGCTTGCTGACATGCCTGGAAGTGCCTGTTACCGGCGTTACCGACATCGATCTGTACTGGGCGACAGAGGCCACTGGCAAGTTTGATGATGCCGTTACCGGCCTGACCGAAACCGTTCTTCTCACCAACGGCGGCGCCTGGACGCTGGCTCTGCAAAAGGCCATCGCGGACCCTGTCGGGATCGCCAACGGTTATCTGTACCTCTGCAATGGGGCCGCTGGCACGGTTGGCACCTACACAGCCGGCAAGTTCATTCTGGAACTGTGGGGAACATGAGCCACACTCCGTCTTGGTGGATTCCGTTTACAAAGCCGGAATCTAACTTCTCGCCAGGACACTAGGGCGGAGTGGTTTAATAGGGCCGCTGATCGCACAGGGCGGTTAGCGGCCCTTTCTTTTGGAGAGCGCAATGCTCATCACCAGATTCAAGCGGGCACTGACAGCCAACTCGACCGCTTCGGCCTTCGCTTCGACGCCTTCCGCAACGGCTCGGCCGTCCGGTGTGGAAGTGTGCGCTCCTGGGGGAAAGGTTGCCCCGTGGGGTGTGCGGCTTATGCCTTTTGGGCTTGGCGCCTCTAACGATGCGTTCTCGATGCGCGTATTAGGCTGGAATCGAATCGGCGACGAACAGCCGCAACAGCTTCCCTTGTGGGTCAGCCAACCGCTCGTGGAAATCGCTTGCACGGTCGGCGCGGCAACGGGAGTCGCGGGCTCGCCAGTCCTAGCAACAGAGTTATTTGTCGACACGATTGCTCCCGTCGCTCTCAAACAGCCGACGATCAACACCGGCGCCGTGACGGAAGGGAAAACCTTCTTTTATTCCCCGGCGGACGATACCGCGGCTTACATCGATATCCCGCTCGTAGGGTCCGAGATCCTCACATTCCTTTGGGACCAGACCACCAACACCCCGGAAATGAACACGCTTTACCGTTTCCTCTGGGAGCGCCCGTGAGCGAGAGACAAGATCCTCTGGGCCAGACGGCTGTTATGGCGTTCCCCCTCTCCGGGGTGGATGCCGAACAGCCTTTCGATTTGCAGCCCCCTGGGACGACGCCTACGGCCCTCAACGTGTGCTCGGTCGATCCAAGCACCAACCGGGCCCGCGGAGGCTCCAGACCCGGTCTGGGGCGTTTCCTGCCCCCTCTGGCGACCCTTGGAGAGATCCAGGAGCTAGAAATTATCGTCGACCCCCAGGCGGAAGCGCTGACAGCCGACTTCGGCGAGTTGCCGATCGGAGACCTGATTCAGTTCGAATGGATCGACGACCCGACCTTGGGATTCAACCGCTACGGCACATTGCGCAACTTGGGCCAGGTCAAGCGTGGCGGGAATGGCCGCGACACCGGCTGGAACCTCACCAAGACCCCCACCAAGATCGTCTGGGCGGATCCGGCCGACATCCAGCGCGGAGATGCGCTGTCGGCAACGCAACTTAACGCCATCGCAGTCGAGGCGCCGAGCGGCATTATTTCCCTTGCCGGCACATTCGAGTATCAGCCGCCCTCTGGAACGATTCTCAGCCGCGGCAAGGCGACTCTCAGCGTCCGCTTCACGCCCAACGACACGAGTTACAAAGGTTCAACGGGCAAGGTGACGATTAACGTCGTCGACACGACTGGAAACATCTTCGACGATCAGGCCCGCACCGAGACGACGGCTGTGGCTGGGACGTCGCTGCCAGTCACGCTCAGTTTCAACGTAGCCATCGGAGATACGGTCCTTCTCTTCATTGCGACCTACGGCGCCTCAATCACGATGACGCCTTCGGACAGCCAGGGCGGCTCGTATACGCTCATCGCTCAGCGAACCTCGGCGACACTGTCGATGTACGCGTATTGGCGGCGTATCACGGCCGCTGGACCATTAACGGTCACGGCCACGACCAACGCCTCAGTGCATATCTGCATGTCGGTTCAGACGTTTATCGCTTGCAACGTCTCGCCGATCGACGGCACCGCTGTCCAGAACACCGGCACAGCTTCAAACACGGTCGACAGCGCCACGACGACGGCGATCACTGTTAGCGGCGCCCAGCGCGTGGCGATCGGATTCTTCTGTCACGAGGCCGGTTCGCCTTCGATTCTCAGCACGCCGGGCACAAACATGATTTCGCTAGCCAATCTCGCATTTGCGACCGGGGATCAGTGTGCCTTGTCGGTGCATTGGGACGCGAGCTATGTGTCGGCGCCGGTGGCTGTGACATGCTCGAACGCGGCGGTGGCCTCGATTGCGTACCAGGCAATCGGTTTTTCCATGAAACCTTGAGGACGTCATGGCCAAGAAAGCAATGGCGCCTCCAGAGGACTTCAAAGATGTCCACTTCCCCAGCGCTGGAGTGGATGGCTCGGTGGCGTTCGGCAGACAGCCCAACAGGCCGATTGGAGCGCGCGGCCAATTTAGACGAACATGTGTCAGCGCCAAGAATGTTCAGTCGATCGACCCCGACACCAGGCGCAACCGGGGTGGCTCAAGAGGAGGTTTGAACAGGTTCCTGAACGACCCGATCTCGGGAGCCCGCTTCATTGCCCAGGACCTCGAAACTATCTCCACAGTGGGGACGCCAGTGGCTTCAAACAGCGGACGCGTGGTAACGGCAGTCGCCGTATCAGAGGGGCGTATTTTCTACGCCAACGCAGGCGCCACGTCCTGGACCGAAGCAACGAACAACACCGGCCTGACGCCGCCACTCAGGTTCTCGGGAACCCTCTTCTCGACAGCCCTCCAGCAAAAACGATGGTACGTCGATCGGCTCAACTCGGTCGTGTTTAGCCCAGCCCTCGGAACCGTTGAACTGTGGACCGCCACCGATGGCCAGTTCCCGGTCGACTCGGACAACAATCTGCCGCGCCTTATCGAAACCTGGCGTGGCCGGATCATCTTGAGCGGGCTCCTGAAAGACCCGCAGAACATCTTCATGTCCAAGGTGGACAACCCTTACAACTTCGACTATTCGCCCCTGTCCCCAAGCGCCCTCGATGCCGTGGCCCTCAACATCCCAGACGGCCTGGGCCTCATCGGCGACATGGTGACTGGCATTGTGCCGTACATGGACGACTTGTTGATAATCGGTTGCGACGGCTCGCTCCGGCTCATCCGTGGAGATCCGTTGGCCGGCGGGCAAGTCGATACGATCTCAAGATCCATGGGCATGGCCTGGGGACGCGCCTGGGCTCGTGACCAGTCGGGCAACATCTATTTCTTCAGCAATCATTGCTCAGTCTGCATCTTGGTTCCTGGACAGATGCCGCAGGTTATCAGCCAGCCGATCGACCACTTGCTCAGGAATATCAACACCGGCGACAACGCAATCCGTTTGCTCTGGGATGAGCGCAACAAGAAATTGAAAGTGTTCGTCACGTCTCTGGACGGCCCGAACGAGAACGACATGCACTACCAGTGGGAGCAGCGCACGGGCGCCTGGTTCCCCTTCCAGTACGCCAATCCCGATCACAACCCGCTCTGCTGCTGCACATTCGACGGCAACGACCCCGACGACCGTGTTCCTCTCATCGGCTCGTGGGACGGCGTTGTGCGGACGATTGAGGAGAGCGCCACAACCGACGACGGCACGCGCATCGATTCCGAAGTACTCATCGGCCCCTTTGTCTCCAAAGACTTTGCCGAGTTGACCATCAGAGATGCTTTGCCGGTCATGGGCATGAATTCCAACCCGGTCTATTACGACGTGCTCACCGGCCGCTCTCCAGAGGAGGCGCTGGCATCGACTCCCAAAGAAACCGGCGTTTGGCAACCGGGGCGAGGGTTCAGCAGTTACTTGAACTGGTCCGGCCACGCGATCTACTTCAAGATCCGATCCCGGCCGACATTGCCAAACGACTGGTCGATGGAGTCGGTGCGGATCACGCTTCGTGACCGCGGACGGTTACGGGCGCGGCAGAAGTGAGGAGGTTTATGTGGCTCAGAGTTTTTTTAAGCCAGATTTGGGCACGGCGATTAGGGATTCGTTTATTTCGCCAAGTGTTCCCGATCGGAACCTTGAGCCTGCAAATCTTGTCGATGTGGTTGCTGAATTGGCGAGAGCGGCCGACAGAATATCGCGAGCTGTCACTGATTCTGCAATGCCTGGCCATGACGCGGCTGGCGGGACTGTTGGGTGTTTGACAGAAGCCGCGATGGGAATTACGGCTGCTTTAGTGCAAATCGCCGAAGCCGTGGCCGATTTAGCTTCTGCGGTTCGTGAGGCGAAAGAATGAGGAGGTCTCCATGGCAGGCTACAGCACAATTCAAGGGCCGCTTTCCTTCCAAGGCGGCGGTGGCGATTACAAAAGCGCATATGCTTCTGCGCTCGCGATGAATCAGCAGAACTATGGCAACATACTCGCCGGCTACCAAAATACACTTATTAACCAACAGAACGCCCAGGGCCGCATTATCGTCGGCCATCAGAACCTCGAAGCCAACGTCCTGGGCTCGATTGCCGGCATCGACCGCTCTCAAAGGCAGGACATTGCCGACCAGTACGCCAAGAACATCGGCATGGCTTCCCAGGACCTCATCAACCGCGGCCTGGGCAATTCGACGGTCCAATCCTCCGTTGGCCGTGGCCTTCTTTACGACAAAGCCAAATCCGATATCGCGCTCACCAACAGCACGCAAGGATTGAATGCCCAGTACATGAGCCAGCTCGGGCTCGCGCGTTTGGGCTACGAAAGTCAGGCGGCCCAGCAGAACACGGCATGGGCCGGCAAGCAGCTTGACTGGATGAACTCGGTCAACGCTGCTTATCCGGACCCCAGGACCTACGCCATGCTGGCGCAGATGAAGGGACAAGCCGGCGGCGGTGGCGGAGTGGGCTCAGGCGCGACGACCTACGGCGGCTCGGTCAAATCTCCTCTGGGCGGCGGGGGAGGTTATCCAGGCGCGCCTATCAACGGATCAGCGGGTTTCGGTGGCAGTTATGGCGCCGCCAAGTTGAGCAGTAATCCTTACAGCGGTGCGCCACAAACTCTCGACATGAGCGGTTACGGCTCGCCTTCGTACGACTTGCACTCCACAGGGGGCATGTGGCAGTACGCCGAAAACGCAAATGAACTGCCAGGCGGGCAAGAAGAAGGCTTCTGGGGCGGTGGTGGAGGCTGGATGGACAAGCCCGGCAACACCGAAATGGGCCTGGACGAGAACGGCGACCCGATCGACACAAGCGGATGGTATTGATGGAAGCACCGGCCGGGAACCCGGTGCTGATGGAGAGGACCCGCCACCGTGCCATGCGGTGGCGGATCATTTACAAGGAGCAGATGGATGGCTCTTACATATACGCAACGCGACTCTTTGGCGACGAATTCGGTCTTTCTTGGCCGCGTTCGTACAGCCGTGCGCTACCACGCGAGTTATCTGCTCGCGAATGCTGGCGCTACTCAACAGCAAAAGGACTGGGCGGCCCAAATGTTTTGGGCAGCGCACCGCTCAGCCCAGGCGTCCGCAGACCTCGCGCCGCAGTTGTGCAACGATCCGGCAATCATCGGCGCCACAAACGCCGATGCGTCGGACGTGAGTGACGCGGCCGTGCAAGGCGCCGTCGACGTTATCTGCGAGAACTACGCATGAGCAAGACACTCGAACGGCCGACGATGCAACTTCGGGCTTATTGCCTGGACTGCAAACGATTCCACGACATCCGTACCGAGCCGGGCACGCCACTCGTGCGCGAGCTGGCGGACTGGGAGAATAAGCATCGCGGGCACCGCATCGAGTTCTCTTCTCCCGAGCGGCAGATCCCTGGAGACCTGGACGATTCCTACTTCGAGAAGATCGGCCGTGCTCCGTGGTGGCTCCCAGGCAACGGCGAGCATGACTTTACTGAGAACACTAATTTCCAGTTCACGCAGCAATCCGCCGTCAACATGACCTTTACCTCGCTCGACAGCCTGGCCAGCGATGCCAGTCTTTTGGCAGGGGCCTCGGCTCTGGCGGTCGACAACGGCGCATCAGCCGGACCCCTGGAGATCGGCGTGAGTGGTTACATCAAAAACCACTCGTCAGCGCCGACAGTAGACAAGGAAATTGACGTCTACGCCTACGCGGCACTCGACGACACGCCGACCTACCCCGACACGCTCTTGGGAACGGACGCGACGAAGACAATCACGACCGCCAAGATCATCAACAGTGGCTTGCGACTTATCACCAGCATGAAGGTCGCGGCCACGACAAATCAGGTGAACCCATTCGCTCCTTGCGGCCTGACGAGCCTCTTCGGGGTTATGCCGCGGTACTGGTCAATCTGGGTGGTTCACAACATGGGCCAAATCGTCAATGCGAGCGGCAACCGCGTCGCTTACAAGGGCGTTTACATCGCGGGATAACATTGAAGACTCGTTTCCCATTTACGCTCAACCGCTCATCCCCACAGGCCACCGGCCTGCAATTCTGGGGACCGGGCGGGCATGGCTCGGGAAACCTGTTCGATCTGACCGGCAACGGCCAAAACGGCGACACCATCAACGGAACTATTCCCGCGATCGGTCGCTGGACGGAAGGCGTCGACGGCGGCGGCAAAACAGCGCTGACCTATGACGGCGGCACGAACCGCACCACTCTTGCGAACTCAGGCGTCTACTTCGGGTCCAATCGAGACGCGATCTCTCTTTGCTGCTGGGTGAAGACGTCGAACATCGCCAACTACAACTATTTGATGGTCAACTGGGGCACGGCAGTTGGGTCCGATTCTTGGCATCTGCGTCTCGACCAGACAACCGGATTTGTTTACTTCACGCACAGTTCAACCGGCGCTTACACCCCAGCCAACGACGTCAACGGGACGATCAACTGCGCCGATGGGGCCTGGCATCACATCGTCGCCACGCACGACAACACAACCACGAACACGAGCATTTACCACAACGGCAAACTGGACGTCAGCGCTTCCAGCGGCGGCAATATGATCGGGCTGCCGACCAGCATAGTCTCGTTCGGCGGTTTGTCGGACGGCAATGTAACTGCAAACTGGTTATTGGGCACGATGGACGATCCGCGCATTTATAATTACGCTGTGCCGGCGAATCTTGTCATGGAGATGTACGCGCCGTCGACTCGCTGGCAATTACGCAAGAGGCCGCGGCTGTTTGCGGCAATGCAGTCCGGCAATGCACCAGAGTTAAACGTGCCGCCGTTGAATCAATGGCCTCAACCGCGCCGAGTGCCACGTAAAGCAGTCGCTTACTAAGGAGCCAAGCATGTCCGAGAAATTCAGCACAGAAGTCGCCAGCGTGGCCACTGGCACCGATAAAACGGCGATCAATCTGTTTCACTCCGCGGCCACACCGACGAACCGCGGCCAGATTAAAGAAGTCTTCGTTGGCGGCGTCGGAACGCCTGGAGACAACTCAGCGACGTTCTATCTGGGACGCACGACAGCGGTGGGAACGGAAGGCTCTGGTCTCGTCCCAAACAACATCGACCCAGCCGGGCCCGCGGGTGACTTCGATTCCGGTTTGGGCGTGTTCAGCGGTGAGCCGACTTACACGGCGGCCAAACAGCTTTTGCGGTTCGGCCTGAACCATCGAGGTACCTGGCGATGGGTGGCTGACCAGGGTTACGAACTCAGGATGACGGCCACACAGAACAATGGCGCCGGCTTGAAATCAACTTCATCGTCAAGCACTCAGGCATATAGCAGTTGCATCTTGTTTGAGGAATGAAATGCTTCGCAAGACCGAGCACGGCCGCGCTACTTGGATGGACCCAGGGGCGGACAGGCCGCTTCTGGAAATCAAGACCGTGATGTGCTGCCATTGCGGCGGACACTTCCAGCCAGAGCCGGGGAGCGGCAAGATTCGCGGCTTTTGCTTCACCTGTATGGGGCCGATCTGCGGGCCTGGCTGCCAAGAATGTGTTCCCTTGGAGCAGTATCTTTCGAACCTCGAAGCCGGTCGCGATCCTTCGTTCCGACCGATTATCGTCCCGACGAGTTAAAGCATGTCAACCTTCCAGTACCAGGCGATTTCCGAGCCTCTACTGGTGTCAGCGCCAGTCGCGACGGTCTACCTCGATTGGCAAGCTCAGAGTAGCTGGCGTCCGCAGAGGCGATCCAGATCAGTCGCTGTAACGTCACAGCCAGTCGTGCCATTCATCTCGGCTATTACGTTGCCGCCGCGGGTCAGGCGTAAATTCTCCTTCGCGCACGACGAATCTATCCAAAGCAAGAACTCGCGGTTGCATGAGCAGCAAGTCGCCAAATTCCTGAATCAACTTCTCTTGTCTGGCGAACTTCAGGGCACGCCGATCGATCCGTCTCTGGGCTATCAGTGCGACGACCCAGCGGCCTGGAACACCGTGTCGCCGTCCAGCTTGAAAGAAGCAATCGACCGCATCGCGGCGGCCCTGAAGACGTTAATGGGCGGTATCCCGTAAAATGGCATCACCTAATTCCTGGCGGGATTAAGGTCGTGTTCCTTGCCAATCACTTTTGAGCCGATGGCAGACACCAGTGCTGCCCAGGCGTATGGCGCCTCACTCGCACGTCGTGAAGATCGAGACTTTGCCCAGCGATCCAGCCAAGCCGCTGCGGAGATCGGTCTGCGTTCCTCAGCACTCGCCCAGGCAGACGAACATTTCCAGGCCCAGCTCGCCGATCAGCGCGGCCAGGCCATCTTTCACGAAGGCAACAAGTTCGCGCTTCAAGAGTCCAGCCAGAACCATCAAGAATACATGGCGCGGCTTCAGGCCGAGCTAAACAACACTCAGCTTAACCAGGCTGAAGACATTCGTAGGCAGCGCCTGGAAAGGCAGGTGGAGTATATCCAGGCCAACAGCGGAGAAGGGCGGCCCTACTCGGCTGAAGATGGCCGGAACATGATTACGCAGTTAAGGACGGGCTTGGACCCGCTCCAGGAGAGATTGAGGAGATCGCAACAAACGCATGTGGAGTTACAGAATGTGCAGCTAATGGACGCGAACGCGCGGGCGCACACGACGCAAGCCATGAACGATCGGTTTGCCGCGCAGACATTGCCAGACGCCACAGTGCGCCACTACGACGATGACGGCAGCTTAGTCGCTATTAGCCGCCCCGACGGCCACGGCGGCTTCCACGACATCACGGTCTCTTCCGCTGGCCGTAATGCCTCCGGTCCCAGACCGATGAGCGAGAACCAGTTAGCCTCTCTGTCAATGCGGATCTCGCGCGACATTCACAACGATCCGGCCTGGATGTCAAAGCCTCCATCCGAACAAGACGCAGAGATTCTGCGCCGCTTCAACCAGGAGCGTCAGCGTGCTCAAGGCTCAGGCGGTCAAGAAGCTCTAATGCCAGCGCGGCCCATCACGCTGCCAGACGACGCCCCATTAAGCCGGTTACCTGCCGATCAGCGTGGTGTTCTTCGGGGCCTCAACGCCGATTCCGCAGCCCTTTTAGACAGCCCCAACAGCCGCTTGACAAATGATGAGAAGACAGAGGTTAGGACCGATATCAGCCGGTTCCGCGCGCTCTACAGGCAGTACGGTCTCGTTGCCGCTATGCCGCCAACGGAGCGATCAGAGTTTCTGGCTATCGCTCGCCGGCTGGACGAGTTGACTGGGCGCCATCGCGGGCCAGGTCGGCCGGCGCCAGAAACCTCACCAGCGCCACAACGCCAACAGGATGATGTCGCAAGCGCCATTGGAGGAATGTCGTAATGCCTGGATTGCTTGATATGGTTTTTGAGCAATCGCCAATCTCTGCGCCTCCAGAAGAGGCTGGACAGCAACAGCCCCAAGAGCGGCGCGGCACACCAACTCTTTTTGATGCTGTGACGCGGCCCGAGATCGCGCCGACCTACGGCGCCCTCGCTACTGCGCGTGTGGCCGCCGAGAACGAAGCTCCCTCAGTCTTGCGACAGGTAGCGCAGCGTTTGCCGTTCATTCGCTCGGCGTTCAATTTCGGCGATGCGATCATGAACGACCGCGCGGAAGCCAGGATCGCTCAGGGCCAAGGGGCAGAGAGCGACTTTGCACGGGTCGCTTCTCACGAACGCTTGCAACAGTTCAAGGCAGACATGGCTCCGGGTGAGCGTCTGGGCGAAGCCATTATGGACATCCCGGCCACGCTTATCGAAGCCCGCGGCGCCGGAGCCTTGTTGGGCAATCGTCTAGCGCCAGCCGCGGGCGCGTCGCTTGCTAACCGTGCAGGCATGTTCGCTAGTCAGTCAGCGGCAACGGCCGGCATCATGGGGAACTGGCTGCCGCGCTGGGCTGAAAACAATCGGGAACACGGCAGGACGGCCCTGGACATCCGCGGCTTACCGCCTGCCTTCGCGCACGAGACGGCGACGATGGCCGTGCTCGGTTCTCTGGGCCACTTTGGCGATGCGGTCGGGGCCAACAACATCGGCGGCTTCCTCCAGCGCGGCCTAGCGCGAACAGCACTAGGCATGGGGGAACAGGCCGGTCTCGACATCGCGACCAGCGCTGTTCAGAACGCCGTCCACAGCGTCTTCGATCACGACCTTGGCCTTGAAAGCGGCTACGGCCTTATTGGCCAGATCGCTCGCGGTGAAAGCGGTAACGCACTTCAAACGGCAACAACACAAGCCCTCACGTTCGCCGTGTTTGCCGGCACTCACGAAGCCAACCGCACGCCGATCATGCGCGAGTATTCGGCGGCGCTTCGCGGTTTACGGCAGTCTGGTGTTCGGGGTGAGGCGGCCGGGGAGAGGTTGAACCGAGTCGGCAACCTGCTTGAAGGCGCTGCCCAGGCGGGCCTCGATCGCTCTGAGGCGCAATCGCTTATCCGCTCGATGGTCCCAGAGGGGAGTCCGGAGAGACGATACGCCGAAGCGGTTGCTGTGACTTATCAGCCGAAGTTCGGGCCCTATGCGGAACGCCAGGGCCCACAACCTTTCAAAGGTCCTCCAGAAGCGACGCACGCCGAACCTCAAGGGCCTTCGCCTGGCCTAGAGCCAGTAGAGGCACCTAACAAGTCAGGTGCCCCCCGCGCGCCTGAGGCAAAAGCCGAGTCTTGGATTCACAGCGGCACCAAGTTCAAAGATAACGCAGAAGGCAACATCGCATTCACCGGCCGCAACGGCGCCGATTACACACTCCATATTGGTCGTGAAGTGGCCCCGGAGAACGTCCGTGCGTTCGAAGGGCAGGAACGTGTCCGTGTCGTGGTCCGCGACACAAAAGGCAACGAAGCCGGTCACGTCGACTTCTACAAGACCAAGGACGGCTCTTGGCAAGGGGAAGGACTCAGCGTCAAGCAAGGCAAAGACCGCCGCACCGGCGTCGCCGTCGCTATGTACGACGCGATGGCCGAGATGGGGGAGAGGGTAGCGCCGTCCGAAGGGCGCACGCCAGAGGGTAAGGCGTTCTGGGCCCGTAACAAGGAACGGGCTGAAAAAGCCGCTCCGAAAGAACGCGTGGAGTCTGCCACAGTAAAACCTGACTCCTTAATCCCAACCGAGATCGAGCAAACAACCGCGGCCTCTTTAGAAGCAACTCGCAAGGCCACGGCTGGAGGCAAATACAAGCCGGTCGTAACTATCAAAATGCCGGACGGGGAATCGCACATCCTGGACGGGCACCATACCGCCGCAGTGGCCGCCGAGCGCGGCGACAAGGTTCCGACTTTATCGATTAGCAAGGCCGATTACGACGCTATGAGGGCCGCCAAGTTCAGCGACCTTGCAATCTCGCAAGGAGTCTTGCGCGCTAGTGGGCATAAAGGGCTGGCTGACGCGCTGGCGAAGCGGTTCGACAAGAAAACAGCGGCCGATGGCATCGAAGTAGCCAAGCGGCTGTCGGCTTCGAAGCCTGCTGCCGAAAAGGCCGCGCCAGAACGCCGCCCCGCCTCTGATCTTGACGGCCCCTACGGCACCGGGCTTGTGACCGCAGACAGAGAGCGGATGGAAAAGGACCATTTTGAAGCGGCACATCCAAAAGCGAGTGACAAAGAAATCGAAAAGATGGTTCGTTCAAAACTGTCCAACGAGCGGGCTAAGGGTGACTGGGGAGTTTTTATCGACTCGCCCCACGCCTCAGAAGTTGGAATTTACAGTTGGCATCCGTCTGAAGCTGCCGCGCATAGCGCGATGATGAAGGCAAAGCAAGATATCGCTCATAGCGGCTACCGTCTTGCAGTGCAGCACGTACCCAGTTCGCCGCCTGCCAAAACGGCATCCACGGGAAAGGCCCCAGCATCGCCTACAACCGCTCCGAAGCCATCGCAGGCTCAGGACCCCACTAAAGCCACTCCGAACGCCTTGGCGGGCCAAAAGGAGGCCCCTAAACCGGCCACAGTTACCGCTCCAAGTGCCGCCAGCATAACAAAACCTCCTGGACAGTCACTTCCCAGGCGGTCGGCCGGCAGCTTGAAGGGGTTCGAACACCCTGCTTTGAAGATGGTGGCCTCGCAAATGGGCCTGTCCGCGGGTGGAAGCGCCGCGAAGATTCGTGAACGAATAGAAAGGAAGGGCGGCAAAGAGGCCCTGAAGGATATGCCAGTCATTCAGGACTATCTTCGCCAGGCCGCCGAGACGAACCTGATTGAAGGGAAAGTTCCTGTCCACGCTTCCATTGCTAAGGCTTTGGATGCTTCCAAACTGCACGCTTCTGAACGAGCGGCGTTCGAGGGGGCGTTATCAGGCTTGAGTTACGACCGGATCGCGGCGGCTCGGAATGCGGAGGGCAAGCCGATCGTCTCGGGGATCGATACCGGCAAAGGCGTGTCGCATGAGACGGTTCGCAAGTACGCTGAGCGGACATTCGAAAAACTGAAGAAAGAAAACCCAGAACAGTTCGAGCAGTATCCTAAGCTGGAATACCTTAGAACAGAGAAACAGGCGATTGACGCCGACCGGCTCAGCAGTCAGATCGGCGGCGAGCCTGTCACCGAAAAAACGATGGCGGAAGTCCGGCAGCGCGAAGAGTCGCTGGCCCAGACGATTGACGATGCTCAAGCCGAGCATGACTTATACAAAGAAGAAGTTGAACGAAAGGGCAAGTCCTATGGCCTCTCCGACAAGCGAATACAAGAAGATGCTGAAAGAGCTAGCGAAGAGGAACTTGCGGATTACCGTCGCAAAAGAGGCTTTAGGCCGCCTAAGAGCGGTGAAAAGCCAAATCCTGAACCGGCCCCCACTTCCGCCCCAGGCGCCGCCGAGCCCCGAACCGCCCCAGTAAAAGCCTTCCCGCAGCCAGTATCGGCCGCGGAGCAACGCGTGCTCCCAGGCGGCGGTCAAGAAAACGCTGGCGCTACAATCGCCCCTCCCAAACTCGCAGCCATTGCCAACGCGCACATCGATGCCTGGCGCGAAAGCCAGGGGATGTCGCCGATCTTGAGCGATGCCCGGAAAGCGGACCTAGTCGTCTGGGACCGGGCCATGGATGTGCTTGGTCGAGACCCGGCGGCCGGCGCCAAACTTGTCAGCGATCTCATCGGCAAACCAAGATCTACAACGGCGGAAGAAAACGCTCTTCTCCTTCAGCGGACGGTTGCTCTTCGAAACGAACGAGCGCGGACGACGCTTGAGCTGGTCGACGCGTACAGAAAACGGCTGACAGGGCGAGGTTCTCCTGAGAACGACGCCAGCATTGCTCAGCTCGAACAAGCGGAATCCGATCAGGCCAAGGCGATTGACGAAGTGGACAAGGCATCGCGCGTGTCCGGCAGCGAATGGGGACGTGCAGGCCGGTGGCGGCGGATGCTAATGGCGGACGATTATTCGTTAGCCGGATTACTACGGAACGCGGAAGTCGCCAAAGGTCGCAGCCTGACCGAGCCTGAGAAAACCGAGATCGCTGATCTTCACAAGAAGATCACCGAACTCCAGGCGAAACTCGACGAAGCGGAAAAGACCGGCCGCGTCAAACCTGGAGAGGCTTCGGACGAAGGTTTTGCTGTCGATCAGGTCAAGAAAAAGTGGGAACGGCAACTCGTTGTCGACCGCCAGGCTAACGCACCTTGGCACGTCAAAGCGTTTCGCCTGGCGACAGAAGCGCTCAATTTGCCGCGCGCCATAATGGCGTCGATCGACTTCCCGCTCTTCCGGCAGGGCGGCGTATCATTGTTCTCCCATCCTGTTCGAACAGCCAAAGCAATTCCCGAAATGCTGAAGTCTTTCTTCGACGAGAAGGTCGCGGCCCGCGCGCAGTACGAGATCGAGCATCGCCCGAATGCGGATCTCTACAAACAAGCCGGACTGGACATTACATCGCCGGACGCCAGTGTGACAGGCAAAGAGGAGGGGTTCCTTTCCAATGTGCTGGGTGCAGAAAGTATTGCGGCCCTTAAAAAAACCAATCCGAAGTTGGGCGCGGTCGCGCAAGTCTTGGCTTTTGTGCCGCGCGCATCGGAAAGGTCATACATGACGGTCATGAACCGTATTCGCGCCGACAGTTTCGACGCCATGGCAGGCGCCTTGAGCCGCAAGGGAGAATTAACCCAGTCTGAAGCCAAGGTTATCGCGAACTACGTGAACGTGATGACTGGCCGCGGGCCCCTGGGAGTGAAAGGAGATAACGCGGTCGGGCTTTTGAATGCTGTTTTCTTCGCCCCGCGCTGGACCGCGTCTCGGTTTCAGATGGTTCTCGGTCAGCCTTTAGTAGGCCATTTCGGCGAGTCGGCGCCGCGGGCCCGGATGCTTATCGCCCAGGAATACGGGCGTCTTCTGAGCGGTTTGAGTTTGACGCTTGGCCTCGCGATCGGTGCTGGCTTGAAGGTTGTTTTGGACCCACGATCGGCGGCTTTCGGCCAAGTGCAGATGGGCAACACCTTCCTGGATCTCTCCGCAGGGCTGCGGCGACCTCTTGTGCTTCTGAGTCGCCTCTGGACGGGCCAGACAGTCAATCAATTTGGCGTGCCTAGCCCAATCCGCGGCAACGTGCCGCACGGCCAGGCGGATGCTTCTGGAATCGTCGGCCAATACATCCGATCAAGCTTGGCGCCAATCCCCGGCGCGAGCCTCGATCTCGTGACAGGAGAAAACGCGGTCGGCCAACCTACAAGCCCTGGGAAGGTGGTCGCTAATATGGCGTCGCCTTTGTTTCTTCGAGATGTCGCGGATGCGGTGCAAGATATGGGTGTCGAGAAAGCGGCCATCCCGAGCCTCTTGGCGCTGATGGGCGCCTCGATGTCGACTCGGGATCAAACGCCACGTCCGCCGGTTCCTGTAACGCCCCAGACGCGCCAGGATTCGATTGTGCGTGGACAGCTCCAGATTCTCCAGGAAGCCATGCGAGGGCAAAGACGTGGGCCGAACGGGGTTATTCATGGACCGCGGCCGAACGAGCAGACGCGGCAAGTCATTCAGAGGCAGATTGACTCGTTGGTGCGCTTGCTACCTTAACAAAGCTTCGGATGGCGAACATCACAAGCCAAGCCGCTATCAACCCTTCAGCAGCGAACACGACGAAGTCGAGCCAATCCTTGTGAAAGCCGGCGGCTTTTGTCAGAAGTGCGTAAAAGATGCCGGCGATGACTGGATAATGCTTCTTCATTTCTGCCCCCATATCCCAGACCCGGCTCAACCGTAGGTCACGTTTGGGCTGGAGGCAAATCGCGTAGTCGGTGATATTCGGAGAGCATTGCGCAAGCGGTTTCGAGCCAGTCATCTCGAAGAGACTTGTCTTCCTTGTCCCATGGATGCTTGTTAACGAACATCCCTTGAGCCATGAGTATTCTTTCGTAGCCGACCTGTGCCATCCGCTTGATAATTTCTGTGTCTTTCATAATCGCTTCCTTGTCAAGCATCAGCAGCAAAACATCAACCAACAAGTCCGCGCGCGTCTGAATTCTCCATCCAAGCGCGCCAGCCCATGCGAAAAATCTCCGCTTGCACGCGAAGTGGAATACGGATGGCGCAGTTCGTTTTCCATTCGTCGCCGAACATTTCCATGCGTTCGCGGAGGAGCAAGACAGCCTGCGCATCAATGGCTTGTTCGTTGGACATGCCTGGCGACGGCTTGAAACCTTTGTATTCGTATCGCATAAGTATTTCCCTGTTTGCGCACCGGCGGCATTCCCTTAGACCCGGTTTTAGGGGTTTGGTTTTGGGGCCGCTTTTGCTGCGCACGTCTTTGTCTTCGAACCCGACGCGCCTTATACACGGTTTTTCTGTCAACCGGGGCGGCCTTCCGACCGCAGGGGACCAGGGCGTATGCCGCATTGCTGGATCAACCACCAGCCCGTTGCCTGGTAAAACTCGCACGCTCGCGAGAACTCGTTTTCGGCGACTGTCAGTCCATTCGAACACGCCGCGGAGGTTTTAACGCGGCGAGACTCTGTCACCCCTGAGCCTTTTTGTGCCGGTGAGATCAAGGGGGCAAAACCGGATTGTATGCGTAGCAACTTCGGGGGTTTTTGGGTTTGCGAAAGAAAAGACGGGTCCAAACTGATATGATGTCTTCGGATGCAGTTTGGACCCGTTTGGACGTGACTGATAATTGTCAGCTCGTGCTTCAAACGGGTCTTTTCATGCGCGTCTACTAAGCCTGATCCTACCCGCAACACATCTTAAGTCAAGCCGCTCGCGCAATTTTGTCACGCGCACCTGCGTTCAAGTTGACGCGCGTTCACAAAAACGGTTGAATAGGCACATCCAGCCCAAATCCCCACGAGGACACGCAAATGGCCGGACTGCTACACGTCATCGACTTCAACTTGAATTACGCGATTCAAGCTTTGAGCCGTTACCCAAATTCAAGGGTGGTCAAAATCTCCCTGCTGTTTAACCGTAACGTGGCCTTGGACGCCGGCGCGATTACGCTAAAACTCCACGCGACCGGCGTTTACTTCGACGGGGTCGCTTATCCAAATGGCATGGGGGCTGTCCCAACATGGAGCGTGTCGACGAGCGGCGCACGCGTTGACTTGATTAGCTTTGGCGGCCCGAACGTAATCGTCGGCCAAGATAACTACCGCGCTCTTCACAACGGCGTTTATGGCGTTGAAGTTGACGGAACCAAAGTTCACGACGCGGCGAACGCCCAGATAACCTCTGACAATTATTACCACGCCTTTCACGCCCTGTACGGCGACACGGATACGCCTGTCAGTACGCCCAACGGAGACGGCACAACGCACCACTGGGCGCAGGTGAACACGGCCGACAAAACAATTTTCGACAACGCTTTTGGCCAGCCGGCCAATTACGACGCCTGCCTGGATTACGATGGAAGTGGCGCGATCAATTCCGGGGATAATCTTCAATTCATGGCCGATTATGCACACACAACTGACGAGCGGCGCCTTGAATGGGATAGCTATGACTAACGCGCCGGCAAAACGTCCCGTCCCAAAAGGAACCGTTCCGCCTCGTCGATCTTGACATCGCCAGGCACAAGAGCGCGGAACTGCTCCTTAACCGGGAATTTGCTGCTGTTGGGCTGTGTGTGCTCGCCAGCGATTTGTTCGGCAGAATCGTTAAGGCGGGCGCCGCAATGCGGGCAAGCGATAAGCTGGGCCGCTTCAAGTTGCTTTTTCAATCGCTCGATTTGCTCGTCACGGTCCTTTAGGCAAGTGGCGAGCAACCTCAAGTCACCGCAATCGGGGCCGCGCAGAATGGTGTCGCAAATCTGCCTGATAACGACGGGCGATGGCAGGTCGTCGTAGATCATGGGATGGCTCTCGATGTACGTTGGAAAAATGGACGCGTGCATAAAAGGCTCCGGTAAGGATTGGATACCGGAGCGGAGTTGTCAAGCGTTAGCGCGAAACCTTGTGGCGCTTGCCCATGTCGTTAAGCTTGGCTAATGCCTCGTGGGCCTCACGCAATTCGTTGAGCTGAACCATTCGTTTGTAAGTGGGGTGCCGATCGCCTCGTTCCCAGCGCCAAACGGTGTCTTCGGTGACGCCAATTTTCTGGGCGAGTTCACCGCCTGTAAGGTCAAGGGCCAGGCGAAGTTCACGAATGTCTTTTGGTGATAGCATAACCATAGTTTTAACCATTGTTAACCGACGCAGTCAACTTTATTTTTAGAAATCCCAAGAAAATTCCGATTTTTTACTAGACAATTCGGAGAACTCCGTTTATAAGTTAAATCGTCACTCGTTGTGACGGAGCCAGAGGAAAGTGAAAAGCAGCCACGATTCCTTCGGCTCACGGACTGGCGGAAGTCCCTTCTAAGATCCGTTGATTGCGTTGAAGTTCATCCGCCAGTCCTTTCCAAAACCCAGCACGCGACCGGGCGGAAAACCTCAACACAGCACGAAAGGGAAGTCCATTCTGCGTGTGGACGTTTGATTCAGCCGCCCGGTCGCAATTTTCCTAAAGGCCAAACCATGTCCAGCGATCGCGATCATCTCGGCGTAATCCTGGTCCTCGTGGCGTGCCTGCTGATCGTGGCAATCGCCAAGATGCCGGCCAAGCCGAGTATGCCGGATCTGTGCCGATGCGGCGTGGCGTGTGAATGTGCGGACCAGCCCAAGGAGTGAGCGATGGCCACGGTCAGCGTTGACGTCGAAATAGCGTGCTATTGCGCCGAATGCGGTTCCGGATTGAAGTCTTGGAGCAAGAACGATGGTGAAGCCTTCGTCGTGATCTGTGCCGCTTGCGAGCAGGCCGCGTTTGATCGAGGGGTTTTGTCGGGCCGAGAACAAGCGAGAGAGGAGCGGTGAGCGATGAAGCGAACAAAGCATCTTGGCGAGCAACTTAGCGGCGAGCGAGACCGTGAGTTGCAATGGAACGAGCGGCTCCGTGGCTTCTCGATGCGAGTTGGGTTCGTGTTGTCGCTTAGCAAGGCAATGCTTGAAATGCTCTGCGCCGTCGCCGATGACGTCCAATGGGATCGGTCGCTGTTCAAGGGAACGGTAGCGCCAGATAATTTTCTGGCTCCGACGCTTGCCCTGTTCAAGCGAGGATTGATTGAGCGATGCTCGGAAGCGGACATCAAAAAGAAAAGCGACGGCATCCAGGCGAACATCATCGGCCTTTACGAAACTGCCTATTACCAATTGACGCCGGCCGGCAAAGCGGTTGTCGAGCTTCTCAAGATGGCTGGCCTCTTTGTCGAGGCTGACGCTGCAATCAACAAAAAGACGAAGCGTGCGTAAATGGGCGTTGCAGAACTCGAATCTGCGACCTCCTGCGTGTCGAGCAGGCGCTCTAACCAACTGAGCTAAACGCCCGAAATTCATGTGCTCCAAAGTTCTTTTAACGAGTGTCAAATGTCACCTGTTCCCGAGAATCGTGACGAACGTTACCAGCGTGTCGAGCTGGGGGACGCGTTTAAAGCCGACGCGACCGGGCATCTTCGCCCAGTCACGCCGGCTTACTATTGCCGCATATCACAATTAAGCTCGGCGCCGTTCTCGCGACGCATCACTAATTTTGTCCGCCTTACGCGTCAAGTGCTCGATGTCTCGCGCTGTGTGCGAGCCGTAGACGCGCTCGACCATTGTTGTGCTCGTGTGGCCCAGCAAGTCAGCCATGTCCTTGCTCGTAAGCCCCAACTTCAGCCCAGCGCATGTAAAGGTGTGCCGCAGACAGTAGCCGCTCACACGATCAATCCCTTCAGCCAGCTCGGCATCCATGCCAAGACGTACAGCGGTTCGTCTGAGATGATGCGCGAAAGTGTGCCGTGTCCAGGGGCCGCCGTGGCAGTTCGTGAAGATGTAAAGCGAAACGGCTCGCTTCTTCATCAGCATAAGGACGCGAAGGATGCGTCTGTTCAAAGCAACGATCCGGCATTGCCCGGTCTTGCGAGCCGTTTTGTGCTTGAAGAGCGCAATGCACGGCCGGTCGCCATCGGTAATGTCGGCCCAGAGTGCCTCTCTCATCTCGCAGGTACGGGCGCCCGTTTGCCTCAGAAAGAAGAGGGCGGCCCGGAGCGACGGACTTCCTCCTCGGCGCAGCTTCAGATACTCCTCTTCGGTCGCCGGGCGCCTCGGCTTCGCGACCGAGCCCCGCAGCGCCCGCGGCCTCCGGTAAGGGCAACGATCGATCCGTTCCTCCTCCTCGGCCCAACGGAAACACCCAATCACCGCCGACACGGCGTTTTTTCGAGTGTTCACGGACTTCCATTGGGGATTGTCAGCAAGCCAATCGCTCAGGTCATGCTGCTTGCAGTCCTCGACATCCTTGTCCTCGCCGACAAACTTCGCGAAGCGGTCCAGATCGCGCCGCGTGTTCGCGACATGATCGGGAGAGTTTTTTTGTCGCTCCAGAAACTTCAGATACGCGGACGTAATCGACAACACAGTCGCCATTAAGACCTCCCGTGGAAAAGCGCGCGTGGCCTGACAACCTCAGCCCTACGTGAGCAGAGATGTCAACGGAGAACAAGCGATCAGGTTATTTGTGAGGTGCAGATAAGAAAATCGCTTACGCCCAAAGCATGCGCAACAAGTTTCAAGAAGGCAAACATTAAAGGAGAGCAAGATGCTGGTCCTGAAACGAAAGCTTGGCGAACGAATCGTTGTTACGGTCGGCATGACCGTTATCGAGATCGAAGTGTGCGACGTTGGGGGAAGCTGGGCGAAGATTGGCGTAGATGCCAGCCAAGAGGTCCACATCCACCGCAAAGAGGTTCAAGAGCTAATCGACAAGGGGCAACTGCGATGAAACTTTACGAAATCAGCCTCGAACTCCAGATGATCCTCGATTGCGAAGAGCTCGACCTGGATATGGAAGCCCGCCTCGACGAACTTCAATGGGCCTTGGAGAAGAAAGTCCAGGGCTGCCTCGAATACCGCCAAGGGCTTGAGCGTGAGGCGGAAGCGGTAGCCAAGGAGATTGATCGCCTCACGCACCGGCGCGATGCCTTGGAGCACAAAGCCGAACGCCTCACAGACTACATTCAGCATCAACTCGAACGCTGCGGTGTAGCCAAGGTCAAAACACCAACGCTTACAGCGACCGTCTGCAAGGCGCCGCCCAGCGTCCGTATCGAAGGAACGGATTGGCTGGCTACGCCCCGATACTGCAACGAAAAGACCGTCGTTACGGCGGACAAGAAAGCCATCCTTGAGGACCACAAGGCGGGCCAGCCGCTCCCAGCGGGCGTTACCGTGGTCCAAAACACCTACCTGAAAGTGAGTTAACGAATGCCACACATCAGCCAATTAGGATCGTCCAAGTTCATCAGCCAAGCGGATTGCATGAAGCCGCTCTTGCTGACCATCAAAGGATGCCACCAAGACGAAGTCGGCAAAGACGACGGCGATAAGGAAGAGCGTTGGTGTCTCGACTTCGAAGAGATCAAGAAGTCGCTCGTCCTCAATCAAACGAACGGCGAGTTGCTCGGCGAGATAACCGGCAAAGAAACCATCGAGGAAATGGTCGGCTTCAAGGTCGTTCTTTTCGTCGACCCGACCGTCAAATTCGGCAAGAAGAAAGTCGGCGGTGTCCGAGTGCGGGCGCCGAAGCAACCGCCCAATCAGCCGCCGCAACAAACGTATCGCCAGCCGGCGCCCCGGCCCGCTCCGCCAGTTGAAACATGGTCCGACGGCTCGCCAGTCGATCAGCACGGCGACTCTTATCAACCCGGCATCGATGAGGACGTTCCGTTCTGAGGTCCTGAAATGGGAATGCGCCTGCCAAAAGAACTGGAAGCCGAGATCCTCGCACGGGCCGATAAGGTCGGGCCGTGCGTGCAGGTCGACGAGCCAAAAAAGGCACCGGCGAAAAAGGGCAAAGCAAAGGCAACCATCATACCACCAGTGGCGTGGAAGGCTTTCGGCATTCACCAGCCGACTCCAGAGTTTCGTTTTTGCGAGCGCAAATGGCGGCTGGATTACGCCTGGGTTGATCGCAAACTCGCTCTGGAGATAGAAGGCGGCATCTGGGCCCAAGGTCGTCACAATAGGCCCGCTTCGATGATTAAAGAGATGGCGAAGTACAACCGCCTGGCCGTGCTCGGCTGGAGGCTCATTCGCTGCACCCCGCAGGACGTCAAGGACGGATCGATATTCGCCACCATTAAAGAGGCTTTGCAATGAGACCTTCAGACCTACTACGCACACCCCAGCGCTGGACCAAGCGTACCTATGCCCGCGACAGCGACGGTAAACGCATCGCAGCATTTGCTCCGGAGGCTACGCAGTGGTGCGTGCGCGGCGCCATCTTCAAATGCTGTGCGGACTTCCTGACCGGCCTGCGGATGCTGCGCGATGTCTTGCCTCCCAAGACAAACATCACGCACTGGAATGACGACCCCACGCGCACGCACGACGAAGTGCTCAAGGCCCTCAAGGATGCCGGGCTATGAATCAAAACCTACTAAGCCCCGGCAAGATTGCAGACCTGCTCTCTGTGGCGCGGAGAACGGTATGCCACTGGATCGACAGCGGCCTCTTAAAAGGATTCCGCATTCCCGGCTCGCGTCACCGGAGAGTGAGGAAGGAAGATTTTGACGCGTTCCAAAAGACTTTGGACCAAGACATGAAAGTCGAGATCATCGAGGTTATCGAGCACGTCACCAGAGACGATTTGACGCGTGACCTTAGCGCTCTCAAAGCAGCTTTGCGTCGTAGCGAAACCGAAGTGGCGCGGCTGGGCGCTATTAACGATCAGCTCCAGCGCGAGAACGATGTACTGCGGCAACTCAACCCCTCCTCATGAAAGGAATGTCCACATGGCAACGAAAGCAAAAGCCCCAAAGAAACCCCGAGCAAAGCAAGGATATCTTAACGGCATGGAGCCGCCCAGTATCCCCGAGATCGACACCGCGGCCGACAACTTCGTGGAAGCCAGAAACGCCTGGCAGTCGCGCAACCAGCCGATGGTGGAAGCCAAAGCGATCCTCGAAGCGGCCATGAAAAAACACAAGCTCAAGAAGTACGAATACGGCGGCAAGATCGTGACCTTTGAAACCAGCGAGACTCTCAAGGTGAACGTCAAGAAGCCGGACAAAGAAGAGAAGGCCGAGACGATCACGCTGGGCCCGCACTACGGGGATGAGGACGATGACGCCGAATGACGAAGAGCGACTGGACCGCATCCAGCGGTTGCTCTCGCAGGCTAAGGACAGCCTGCGAGACGCCAAACTCTACAGCGAAGAGGCCGGCGCTGATGTGGGCGATCTCGTACGAGAGTGGGAAATACGGTTGGAAGAACAGTGGAGCCACCAATGAAAACGATCACCTTTCGGAAAGGATTGCCAGGCGAGCGTACTGTGAGCGTTCAAGACATCAAGCTGCCTGATGGTCCCAAGAACAGTTACCCAGAGGACAACGGCATTTACGCTCTGATGGTGTTGGCGCACGACGCCATTTTGCGAGGTAATCCTAGCCCTATCTGGAAAACGATAAGAGTGCCCGATATGTGGCACCGCAGTGCGGAATTAAGGACGCACGGAAAAACAGTTGAGGGACAGCGCGTTCTTGATATGTGGCACATGACCGCAGACATGGTGCGCTTTCTTGCGGAGTCAGTCCAATGAGCTTCAAACTCGACGACGAATTCCGAGACAAGAACCGGCGGCACACGTCGCAAGAGCGCAAAACCTTGGAACGGCTGATTGCCAAGCACGGATGTGCTCCGGGCGCTCTTACCGTTGCCGTGATTGGCGCCGCTAGACTTCTGTGTGACGGTTACACAACGAATGCGATTTGCGAAGAGCAGGGCCTACCGACGACGCCGCCAGTAGAAATCGCTTTTGCAACCCGAGAAGAGGTTTTGCAGTGGATTCACGATCGTCAGCGTGCGCGGCGAAATCTGACGCCAGAGCAGATGGCTGAAAATCGCGCGTTGAGAGTTGAAGAGGTTGTCGAGTTGAGGTCTCAAGGAATGAGCACGCACGAGATCGCTGAGAAGGTCGGCACTAGCCAAAAAACAGTGGTTAAAGACCTCGACAAAGCTGTCACTGATACCGGGGTATCAGTGGAGCCGCCAGAAGGCAAAATCACCGGAAAAGATGGCCGCAAGCAGCCGGCGAAACGGAAGCCAAAGGGAAAGAAAAAGGGCAAGCGAATCTCCCCCAGCCCACACTCTGGCAACGTCGGCCAGTCTTTCGACGAGCAGTTCGAAAAACTCTACGACGCCATCTTGCTCGTCATTGACCGCCGGGCCCAGGCGATGGGCAAAGATAAGTGCTACACGCTCTGCATTCACGCCGCTTTCGAATGCCGCAAACAATACAAGGCATGGGTGAGCGCATGATAACTTTCCCGCCGGAACTCGACACGCCAGAATTCCACGTCTCCTGGGCTTCCTGGGAGGCCCACAGACGCGAGATAAAGAAGAAATTGACTCCGTCCTCAGTCAGCCGTCAGCTCGCATCCTTGTCGGCTGTAGGCGTTGCAAATGCCATCCGTGCAATAGAGCGGTCAATCGAGATGGGTTGGACGGGTTTATTCCCAGAGGACGTGCGAACAAGAAGCGGCAAACCGGATCTCTACCAAGGGCTCAGAGACTTCGTGGGAGAAGGTGGTGGAGAATGAGATATAAGCGACCAAATAACTCGCCTCCACAGTTAATTTGCGATGAGGTAATGTGTCCAGTGCGTGGCCTGATTGGGCCGTGCCATGTTTTTCGTGGCCACAAAGGACGTGATGGCTATGGCAGAGTTGGCGTGAGCGGCAAATGCGTGGATGTTCATGTCGTCGCATGGGAGAGAGAAGTCGGTGAACGTACTGAAGGGTTGGAAATAGACCACTTGTGCAGAGTGAGGGCGTGCTGTAATGTCGACCATCTCAGAGAAGTGACCCACCGCCAGAACATGGTCGAAAATAGCGATACTCCATCAGCTATCAATGCGAAGAAGACGCATTGCCTTCATGGTCATCCGTTCGATGACGCAAATACATACCTTTTTCGCGGCAGACGGCGGTGCTGTCGTCAGTGCAACCGCGATATCAAACGCAGGTGTCGAGAGGCCACTAAATGACACGGAAGCAGTTCGGCGAAGTGATGGCATACCTCGTGGCGGCCACGAACCAGCCGATGAGCAAGGAACGCGCCGACGTTTACTTCGATCTACTCCAAGAACTTCCCCTGGAAACGCTCAGGATCGCCGCCAAGAAGGTCGCCATCGCTCATGTTTGGTCGACCTTCCCCAGCGTTGCCGAGCTGCACAGCGCCGCCTGTGACGCTATTACGACCCAGTGCCAAGAGCGATCCGCGGCGGAGGCTTGGGAGCTGGCGAGAGCCGTAGCGGACAAGATCGACCCGGACATCGGCGGCCCTTACTGGAAGAACGGCAAGCAATACCCGACACAAATGGCCGCTCATCTCGACGGCGTGCCGCTGCTCGTGGCCAAGACAATGCGGGAGATCGGCTGGCAATCGATAGCTGGCGACAAGGAAAGCGTCGTGCGGGCCCATTTCATCAGGGCTTACGACGCTGCGGTTACAGAGCACAAGAAACTCACGCTCATGCCGGCCAGTTTGAAGCGTGAGATTGAGCAGCAAAACAAAGGAACCTTGCTCACCCAGGCCCAGCAGGCGATCGGGCAGATCGGCATGGAAAAGTGAGCGTCAACAACCAACGAGCCCTGGAATCTGTCCGCAACTGGAACGAGCACTTCCCGACCGGCACGCAAGTGAACTACCAGGGCGAACTGCGAAAGACCTGGGGCCCGGCCGGCTTGGGGCCGAAGAACGAGCCAAGCGTATGGCTCGAAGGCATCGAGGATCTTGTGCCGCTGGCAAGGCTGACGGTTCCCGGCTGGGAAAGAAAGGCAAGACGATGACCGAGCCACGTCAAGACCTGAAAGCAACCTGCGAAACGTGCCGTAACGGCTATCGCTGTATCCGAGAAGCCGGGCACAAAGGCGGCCATTTCTGGCCAGGACCGAAACCTCAAACGAAGAATCACGAGCAGCGCGGCACAATGGAGAAACAGCGATGAGCCTCAGATCAAAACGGCGGAACGCGCGTAACGGCGTGGAGTATGTGCGACGTGGCACAGCACCAATCAAAACCGTCTACATCCCCAACGCTCCCAAGCCGCGGAAGCCAAAACCCAAGTCGTTTGACGAGCCGTTGTCGGTCGCCAAAGTGTGGGGTAATGACGCTCCTGGTGGCGACATGGCGGCAATGAGGGCTGATTGGCTTCGGTGGGAACAAAGGAAGATCAAGCAACGCAAGAGGGCAAAGCGATGAGCGAAGACGAAGACGATCCGCTCGATCCCGACCACGTCTTTACTTGCTGGTGCGGCGCGACTGGCACATACGACGAACTCTTTGCCGATGACCTAGACGATGGTTGTGGCGGCACTGGCGAATTGACCTGTTATTGCGGTGGCGATCAATGTGTTTGCCATCATCACGGCCACGCCGAATGCCCTGGATGTGAGGATTGCGATTATGACGACGACTCATACTACGACGACGACCCAGACGACGAACGACCATGAACCAAAAGGTTACTGCCCCTTCTGCTCGGTAAGCGGCTGGGAGATTTGCGACCACTTCAAGGGCTATCTGCGCCACGAAGGCGTGTTTTGCGAATTACCCAGCAAGACTGGGCGGATCTGCAAGACAACAAGGCCGCGCAAACTCAACGAAGTCACCGTGCCGACAGGCGTTTCAATCCGCGTCTACGCGAGAGGCAAGTGAAGATCATCCACGACGCCCTGTTAGCGACCTATCTCCGACCTGGCACATGCCGCTGGTGCGGATCAGCCGTTGCCAGTCGTTGCGCGCATCACCTGTTTGCCCGTGGCCACGGCGGCGGGCGCCAGATCGACATCCCTTGCAACCTGATCGCTCTGGGCCGCTACCCAATCGATTGCGAATGCCACACGCGGCACCACAACGGCGAGCGCCCGCTATTCGAGGATCTCTTGGCCGCCAGCGCCGCCGACCACGACTGTCTACAAGGCGACATTGAAAGTCTTGTGCGGCTGATTCAGCGCATGCCGAAGTGGAACTCGATGGGCCCCGAGCGATACCTGGCCATCTGCGACCGCGAACTCAACTTCTCGGCTCGTCGACTGGCACGCGCGCAACTGGAATCCTTCAAGCACTTGTGGGACGAGTTATGACCAGCGATAATTTCGACGCGATCTTTGAAAGCACAGTTGAGATGGCCCGCAAAGTCCTTGTCGACAAAGCCAAAGGTTACGCTGATGCAAGCGACCGTCTGCACAACTTCAAACGCTCGGCCGCCTTTACCAGGGAAACGCCAGCGCAGGTGTGCGTCGGTTTCATGGTGAAGCACCTAACGTCCATCGCGGATATGGTGGACCGGCAAGCGACGGGCATTGTGCCGCAGGATAACGATATTCATGAGAAGTTCGGCGACGCCATCAACTACCTCGTTCTTCTCAAGGCTCTCGTGTTTGAGGCGAAATCATGAAACCAGTCACCATGAAAAACGACGACGTTGTCTCGCGCATCCAAAACGGCAACTGGTCGTCAACCGACGTAGATGCGGCGGTTCAGGAGATACTAAGGCTCAGAACTGCACTTCTAGCTATTACCAAGGAGTTCATCGCTGCGCCAAGTGACTGCGAGGAAGCCGCAATGGATTCGTGGCGGCGAATGTACGACATTGCGATCAGGACCATTCAATGACCGCTGAGTTATTCCTACGCATCACCAAAGTTGACGCCAAAGGCAAAGAACGCGTTGACTGGTACGCCTTTGAGCGCATCGCCGTCAACCTCAACCACGCCAAACTCGCCTGGAGACTACAGAAACTTATCTTCAAAAAGAAGGTGCTCGTTGGCAAAGGCGACACCCATACGGTGATGCTGCTCAATAGCGGAAAGTTGTCGTGCGATTGCCAGCACTCCAATTATCGTCCATTCGAGGCGTGCAAGCACAGGCAAGCCCTGCTCGATCGTGGCCTACTGCCAAAATCAAAGGCAATCTCACCCACCGAAGGCAATCCGGACGCGCGTCCTGAGCGATCCTAGGAGGTCGAATTGGCAACGATGTACAACGAAATCGACCAGTTCGCGTCCGAATGGCTCGGTAATCTAATAATGGCCGGCGAGTTGCCGCAAGGCACTGTCAACACATGCAGCATTAAAGAACTAAGCGGGGCCGACTGTGGTGAGACGACGCATCTCTTCGCTGGAATTGGAGGCTGGCCACTCGCTCTTCGACTTGCTGGATGGCCCGACGAACGAGCCGTCTGGACAGGAAGCTGCCCATGCCAACCGTATAGTGCCGCCGGCAAAGGCAAAGGGGACGCCGACGAGCGAAACCTCTGGCCCGAAATGTACCGCCTCATCCGCGAGTGTCGCCCTGCCGTCATCTTCGGAGAGCAAGTCGCCGGAGCCGCAGTCACCGGGGGAAAAACTAAATCGCGTCAAAATCTGCAAGAAATGCAAGATCGAGAAACCGTATTCCGAATTCTACGTGAACTCCAAGGGGAACCGGGGCCGCTGCAAGGAATGCGTCCGCAATCAGGAACGGACACGGAAGCGAACCGATCCAGCCAAAACATCGCAGGGCTTCAAAGCGTGGCGGGACGAGAATCGGGGCCGCGCCCTTGTCAATGTGGCCAAGCATCGCGCCAAGAAGCGGGGAATGGCGTTCGATCTGGACCCGGAGGATATTCAGCGGCGGATCGAGGCGGGACTGTGCGAACTGAGCGGGATACCTTTCGGCTTATCGGAGCCGCGGGCCTGGAATGCGCCGTCTCTGGACAGGATCGACTCAACTTTGGGTTACACGACGAGCAATGTTCGAGTGATTTTGTATGCCCTGAATGTGGCGGCGAATACCTGGGGACCTGGGAAGATTTTGGAGATTGCATCGGCGATTTCGACCAAGCGGCGGAATGCTTCGCAAGAGTTATCGAACAAGATCGCCGCGAATCTCAAGAAGCAATTGGATACGGATGGATCGATGGAGTACGCGCTGACCTGGAAAGAGAAGGTTACGCCTTCGGGTTTCACGTACTCCCAGCTTGTAGCGTCGGCTCGCCAAACATCAGACAACGAGCCTTCTGGGTGGCCGACTCCAGCAGCGGTAGAGGGATCGGGTCAAATGCGCCCATCGCGAGCAGCGACGGGGAGGACGACTGGATACTTAGCGGAAGTGGCCGCATTAAGCGGCTGGCCCACGGCGCACGAGCGGACGCACACGCCACGGCAAGTACACCACGGGGAGCAATTGGCGAATCAAGCGGCGCTGACCGGCTGGGCGACACCAACGGCGAACAAGATATCTCCTCAATCGCGCGACAACAAATGTCTAGCGAGGGACGTGATCGCGTTGACAGGAACGGAGGCGGATCAATCCCAGATAATCCATGGTGCACATTCAAAATCATTGGTTGCAAAGACGGCAAGTCGCGGCGTGTTGGACGCAGCGTTCAGCCGTTGGCTTATGGGATTCCCGTCCAGCTTCGACCGCTGTTCGCCTGGCTGGGCCGATTGGGAATTGATGCAAGCCCACTTACAAAGATGGCACGCCTCGCTCGCCGAAACCGCACCGGGCGATTGAAGGGGTATGGGAACGCGATCAATCCGTTTGTTGCTGCGGAGTTTGTGAAAGCATTTCTTGCCTGTGAATGACCAACAGTTTAGCAAGCTGGGGGTCATCCACCCATCGCGTCAAAGTTATCAACGAGTGTGCGCAGATCGTTGCCAATTTTCGCCAAGTGCGGGCAGTCGCCAGATTGCACGTAATCAGCGTAGGCCCTCGCGGCTGCGCGACAGGCTGCTATGTGAGCGCCGTCGCGTCCAAGGCCGTCAAGCCTCAAGACGAAGTAGGTCGCCATCGGATCGACGGGTTCGCCATCGGCTTTCGTCACAATGTAGCGACGATGTAGGCCGGTCGGGTTTGCGTTTTTCGGTGGTATCGCATTCATCTGGTTTCCTCGCTCTGTGCTGGGCCATTTTCGCACTCTTCGCAGATGCACCCGCCGCAAAGCGTGATGCCGCATTCGGGGCACTCGTGAGCGTCCTCGATGTCGAATTCTTCGCCGCATTGATCGCAAATCGTGAGCATATGGTGCCCTCGGTTCCTAGAGTGCAAAGCTGGTGGTCAAAACACAACAGTGACATTACAGACCGCCGAATATGGCGGCGGCGTTCGCGATCCGAGAATCGCTTTGACGCCGTCGTACCAATTAGATTCACCAATCAACCCGCTATCCTTTTGTTGAGCGAGTTTTTGAATCGCGTTATATTCTTGTGGCGTCACGAAGATTTCGTTTGTCATGTCATCCCCCCGGTAAGCGTGCAAAACTGGTGGTCATAGGTCGTCGAAAAGTTGTGGCAACGCGGCGTCTTGCAGTTCCTTCAACCGACGTTCGGCTGCCGAGCGTTCATGCGGCCGGAACGCAGCGAGATTCTTCCATTGACCGTTCACCATCTCTTGAATGAGCAAGTCGCCGGCATGAAGCCGCCAATTGCCGTTACGGTCGAAGTTGTTTTCGTGGACCCGAATCAATTGAAACTCACTCATCTCGATCTCCTTGGTCCCCAGTATGGCAGTATGGCGGTCATAAAGTGCGGAGGGCGGGATTTGAACCCGCGATCCTCGAAGCCCATTCCGGTCTGGCGTCTCGGCTTTTTAGGCCAATAGCACACACGGGGATCGAACCCGCTAACCGCTCAAGGACTTCCAAGGTGAGAGGAACTTACCCTCTTGGCCTTCGAGGATTCCTAACCGCCTAACAGCGAGCCGCTCATCGTATACATGGACGCTCGCCCGGCTTCCTCCGCAATCTCCTAGTGGTCATGTCCACCATTGGTCTGTTTGGCCTTCTTTTCCCGCCGCTCCATTCGCTTGTGGCACTTCTCGGTATTGTTGCATAACCAAGCGTTCTCGCCTTGATGGATGCCAACCGGCCGCGTTAAGCCGCAACGCGGGCACGTCTCGCGGGGCATAGTTCCCCATCGAGGCCCGCCGCCGTTATTTGTTCCCGATCTGGCCATAACTGGTGTCCTTGGTGCCCATTGGTCTATGCTGGCGGTCACTGGCCGCTTGATGTTAGCCATTTGTCGGCGTCAATGAGAGCGTCGAATGGGCAATCTGATTCACGAGGGCAAACATTGTGGGTTGATTCGATAAAGTGGAACAACTCAGAGACGTCGTCGAGAGCTACCCATGAGTACGCAGCCCATCTCTGTTTGTCGTTTATCGTCCCGCAGAATCGTGGAAACCAAAACCGACGCCGCATAACATCGCCCGCATTGTGCGCAATCACCATTGATCGCAGGTTTTGACGATCGCGCTCTTTTGGATTCCAAACATCGACAACCACCTGCCCTTGATCGTCCAAGATTTGGGCAACCTCATCGCTTTCGCCGGATGGCGTTCCGTCTGGCACAAGCGTTTCGCGAAATGTCCACACGTCTTTTCTCCTAGTGGTCATGGTTCCCAGAGAGCCCTACTGGTGCTCATCCTTTTCGTAACTCTTCAAGTTGTTTTTCGAGTTCAGCGATCTTGGCATCTCGTGACGCAGCCTGCGACAGTGCGTCTTTCCTTCGCAATTCGGCAAGGTTTTCGTTCAGCCAATTGCGCACCACGCAGGCTTCGTCGAGATCAAGCCAAAGGCGGCCTGAGATGCCGCGCTCTTCTGTTTTGATTTCGATCCCAGGCCCCTCAGGTTTAAGATAAACTTTTCCCACGGAATTCTCCTAGTGGTCAACATCACCATTAGCCCTAGCTGGTGGTCATCCGCCACGGCATTCTTTGCAAAGCCACCGGCCATTAGAAAAGGAATAACCAAACTCAGCCGGCGAGTTCGTGTCGCCGCCGCAATCGCCACACAATACCCGTAAATGATAGGGCAGCACGCCGCCTCCTAGGTAGGTGTCGTGTTCGTCCTTGAATCCAGGCAAATATTGAACGCCAACAGTTGGCACGATTGCCGGTCGCCACACCAGGCCGCACGACTGGCACGCATGAGTGTGATGCGGCTTTGTCGCGAACTCGCCCTCATCGACGTGCAACTGCCCGCATTTTGGGCAAGGCAACTTCATAGGAATCGGTTCACTCATCAATCACCTCATGCGCACCAGAACGTGAATCTGGTGATTATCTTAAGGCCCCATGAGCCTCGCGGCGGCTCCTGTAACGCTGGTGGGGCTGTAAAAGCCCGCCGCCCCGTTTCGTGCCCGCTGAGTGACGGGCCGGGGCGGCGGAAGGGATTTGTCTCAAGCGAACGCCGGCTTGGCATCAATCACCGTCGCGTAAGGCTCAGTTCCATCGCCGGGTTCAACGGCCGTGAGCGACAGGACTGGCCCGAAAAACTTTGGCAAATGCCCCTTGCCGGCCCAAGAGACGCCCACGTAACCCTCGACGCCAGTTACCGTGTTTCGCACGCGCACGCGGCTCTCCGTCGTCACCGGCTTGCCATCAGCTTTTTCCCAAGTCGCCATTTTCGTATCTCCCCCGTCTCACGGGGCCGCTGCCAAGGATCGTCTTGGCCCGGACAGTCCTAAGCCGGCTGTCGTAGCTCCCCCGTGTGCTATTGGTGGCCCGGCCGGGAGAACGCCGGGACTTGGGGGTTGATTTAGGCAGAGCGCCCGCCGCCATCTTCGCGAACCGGCGAAGTGTCGCCGGTGAAGAATTTTGGCGGGTTGTCGTCGATAAGCAAGCTGTCGAGGAACGCCGCGAACTTGGCGCGATCCTCTTGCACAATGATTCGCTGGCGCGCGTCCTCTGGCGTTCGCTCAATTTGCCATTTGCCTACGTTGTTGCCGTTCGTATCGAATACGCCGCCTTGCATGGCGCCCAGGCGGATTTGCGCCGTCACGCGCTCAAGACACGTCGCCAATTCGTCTGGATGATGCTCAGCAAGTGCCGAATCGGTCATCCTGATAGCCAAACGAAACACGCGGAATTCAGGTTCCATAACGCCCCCAAAGAAAGAGAAACCGTGCGGTCCTACGTGGACCGCCAACGGCCCCGAATGTCGCATCGGGGCCACCGCGCCGCAAGGGAAATCAGGAAACCGTTAGCACCGCTTCCCCCTCAGCCGGCACGGCGCCGGTGAGAGTGGGCACGCTGAAAGGCACATCCAGGACGATCTTCACGACACGCCGGCATTCGCTGCCGCCAATGTTCTCGTCGTAATGTTCTTCGGCGGCAGCTTGATTATCGCCGTAGCCAGCATCCCCGTTGCAGTCCACGCACACAAAGAATTCAACCTGCATAAACCACCCCCTAAAAAGGTTAAGAAGAGGCACCAGAGCAAAGTTGTCAACGGCGATCCGCTACTTCGCGGATCATCTCGGCTTGGCTCAACGGTTGGGCTTCGCACGTTTCGACAGACGTTTCTTCGTTGCCACGCATTGCGTCGCGGATGAGCGTTAAAGCGTGGCCAAGTGACACGCGCTCAACTTGCGCGAGAACGCCCGAGCTATTGCGAATCACCCATTCGATGTTGTCAACAGCGCCTTGAGCCGCATTCTGAATCGACCGCATACGCTCTTCCATGGTCGCCACAAATCACCCCCTAACAAAAGGTCCCAAGAACAACCGCCACCAGCGCGCCGCCCTCCCTGCGGCGCATTAGTGGGGATTGGTCAAGCGTCTTCCTTCGCCCGCCTCGCTCGCTCCATGGGGATAGCTTGTACATGGTCCAGTAGCGGCGCGAGCACACAGCCTAAGAGATTGCATTCGTCATCGGTCATTGCTTCAGCTATTGCGCGGCACTGTTGAGGCCAAGAATGGCGCGGCCCCCATTCCTCGATCGTTTTGCCCATATGCGTGAAGATCGCCGCCTGTTTGTCAGCGTCATCGCTGGCTAACTGAACGCCCAGATCGTGCGCCATGATTGGGATTGGCGCGGGTATCACTTTGAAGACAATCGGATTCTGCATCACACACCCCCATAAGAGTTAAGAACAGCCCCGACACTCAAGCGAAGGGCTTCCGTGCCCGTCGCGTGAAAGCCGCAGACTAATCGAGCAGCATTTCGTAAGCGATGTCATATTCCTCTTTGAGCCGATCAAAGGCCGCTTCGGTCAGTTTGTATTGCTGCCAGCCTTCCTTGCGACTGCCAGGAATGCCACGAAAGACGCCCAGATACTTCACGCCGCGCCCGCTCAAGACGAGCGGAGTGTCAACGAAGTAGTGTTTGCCGTAATGCCCAAGACGAGCCTCAATAAGCACGTCGGGCCGCTTGTCACCCATCTCGGGATGGTAGGTTAGGACGCTCACAGCCGGCCCTCCGCTTGCAAAGATTCCGCTTGGTAGATCAGGTCATCAGCCTCGGCGGCGTCGACCGCCAGGCCGTGCGCCACGATGCTGGCGACTGCTTCGCTATGCTTGCCGTAGTGCATGGCCAACGTCAGGGCGCAGTACTGTGTCTGCGCCTCGGTGAGCGTTCGCCCATGTTTCGCGTCCATGATCGTAACAAAGTGGCGTCCATGCCGTTTGAATGTCGTAGGACCGCCCATGTCATGCCTCCAAAGTGGCCACGAATTCCGCGTACTTATCGAGCAACTTGTCAAGCGTGCCGTCGAATAGGACGCCGGGCGCGAAATCGTTCACTTTGCTGGAGTAGGCGATCTTCCAACCGCCAGGACATGCTTCGAGGCGATCGAACGTCGGATGTGCGAACAAGTTGAGAATTGCTTCGCTCATGGAAACCCCCTGTTGTGTGATGGAAAGCACGGCAATACGCTTGCCGTAAGAGCGGTCCCGTTCAATTCTCCTAGGCACACGGGACCACATGCCTTGGGGGTTTTGTCAACAGATTTCCATTTTGGCCCTACGAATGGCCGCATCCAGCTTTTCGCGGCAATCGTGTAGCACAATAGGCGGAACAGTGTGATCTGACGGCACTTGAGCGAATGAACTGGCCGCATACTCCGCAGCGGCCAATAGTTCGTTGCGCTGGCGCGCAAGCTCGATAAGCGCATCGGCCGTGTGGCGCGTCATAGAAATCACCAGCGCATCACCGCCCTGAGATTCGAGCAGGTCTAACTCCTCGTTGCACATTAGCCACCCCCTCGAAGGGACGGCCGCGCCTTATCACTCTCACGACGAGCGCGGCAAATACGCTTGATGCACGACTCACAGGCAAAGAACATGCCCGGTGAGTCGGTATCTTCCCAGACGTAATCAACCTCGTGGCAGACGTCACACTCATCGCGTGCGTCTGGCGGATCACTGAGCATCACAAGCGTGAACACGTTACACCACCTTAGAAACCACCCCAGAACGCACCAGGACACGCTCCTGATGCCCAAAAGGCCCCCGTAGCCAGCAACGGCCACCTAAGACGCTTGTGGGGGCTGAGAGACGGCCTAATCATGCTCAGGGAAGATGTCCGGGACGATGAGCGTAGAGCCATAGTTGCAATGGTCGCAGATATCGTCCCAATCGCCAGGGGCGCGAGGATCATCAATCGTGCCCACATGCTCGCTATGTTCGCCACCAGGCGGGAAAGCGCCCAAGGCAGGATCGATGTAGCAACCGCACTTGCGACAATTGGTAAGCGGCATAACAAGCCCCCTAAAACACCCCAGGAACGCACACAACACTCTAAAACCAAGCCAAGCACAGCGCCCGGCCCACATGCCAAAGCCTCATCCATGAGGCACTGGCCAGTAGGTCGCAGCCTAGCGAGCGTAATTCCCATACCGAGCCGCAGCCCGCGTATACATCCAGTTCATCGTCGTAAGCCCACGCTTCCGAGCTGCCCGCGACATGACAAACCCGCACAAATTCCGCCCATATCGCACCGTCCACCCATACTCCAAGCAAGCCGCCGAATGTGCGTCCGAATTGGCGAACATGCGGCCATAGAACGACGTGTGCAACCACCTGGAAGTGGTCGTGTGCAACGGCCCCCGCTTCTCTTCCGGCTTCACAGGCCGGCTATAGCAGCGAGTCACATGCGACTCAGCCCCAACAATGCCGCTGCCAGTCATACACGACACGTCAACGGGTAAACGGCTACCAGGCAACGCCGAATTCGTCACGGTCGGATTGTTCTTCGCGTTCATAACTCACCCCCAAACAAGAGCTAGTGTCAATCCCCAGACGCATCCATGCCGTTTCGCTGTCCGTACAGCTCGTCAGTGGGGCTAATCCGCGAAGATGGCAAGCGGTTCCTTGCCAAGCCAGTCACGTATCACGTCCGTCAAGTGCCCGAGCGTAAGATGGCAAGGCACTTTGTCCTGCCGCACAATCTCCAGCTCGGGACGTGCTTCAATCTCTTCCGCCGTAGCAACACTCAATCGCTCCCAGATGCCGACGCGAGGATTGAGCCCAGCTCGCTTCGTGCCGCACAACAACAACGTCTGGTAGCTATTGCGGCAGTAGCGATGGAACGCCAACTCCGCAAGCCGCACACACTCTTCGTGAAACAGCCGCCGACATTCGGCGTAAGGACGTGGAGAAACGACTGGCATGTTACACCCCCTGGACTTGGAACCAGCCTACCGAAACACTCGGCAGGGCCGCTTACGCTCCGTAGAGCGTCCTCGCGTCAAACGTGATCCCAGCCAAATGGCACACAAGGCGCCACGCCCAATGACCGATAGCCCTCTACGAATGCACGCCGAATCACGTCCTGGTGCGGCAAGCCACGACTGGCCGCGTAAACTGCTGCTGCTTCACCAAGCGGCACAATGCCCAGCTTCTTATCCTGGCACTCACGAGCAAACGCTTGACCAGCAAGACGCCATGTTTCCCAAGCTGTTTCCATGTCACACCCCCAAGCGGACAGTCGTATAACTCAATCCCAAGTTTCACTGGCAACACACCGGCGAACTACCTAGCCGAGTTGT
>JADMIO011482796.1_pt1 | contig 52906 bp, 48 predicted proteins | sample 8958161 | NCBI WGS metagenome assembly JADMIO01 (sample SAMN16585339, study PRJNA669376) | soil metagenome | isolation source: Crop rotation soil | place: USA: Cullars Rotation, Alabama | collected 2011 | reverse complement strand
CGCGACAACTTGTCCACGTGGAATTCTAAGCTTAGGATCCCAATGTGCTGGAAAAAAGCGAAGTGTTTCACGCCGGCTTGGAGGCGATCGTGCGCGTCGAGGCGCATCTCGACGGCGGCTCGGCGCGCGTGCGCGTCGTTCCCCCCAACGGCAGGGGCGTCGAGATCATCGTCCGTCCGACCGTTCGCGCCCTTGGCGACGCGGTGCGCGCCACGGGGACCTTCGAGCTCTCCCTCGCCGCGGTTGGCTCGGACGCCATCAAGGGTCCGATGGGCGCGTTCCGGGTGAAGGATCGCGTTCGGGTCTCCTTCGACGTGGTCTTCGCGCCCGCCGCTCCTCAGCCGGCGTAACCCTCTTCGCCGTGCTGGGTCGTGTCGAGTCCTTCCCGCTCATCGGTGACAGTCACGCGTAGTCCCACGGTCTTGTCGATGAGCTTCAGGATCGCCCATGTCACGACGAGCGCGTAGACGGCGGATGCGGCGCACGCGAGCGCCTGGATGCCGAGCTGCTTCGTATGGCCCGAGAGCAGCCCAGCTTCGCCGATCGGATCGGTGACGCCCGGGAAGGTGCGCTTTACGCAGAAGACGCCCGTGAGCAGCGCGCCGGTGAGACCGCCGACCCCGTGAACCCCGAACGCATCGAGCGAGTCGTCGTAGCCGTATTTGTACTTTGCAAGCACCGCTACGTAGCACACGATCGATGCGATGAGCCCGATCGCGAGCGCGCCCATGGGGCCCACGTAGCCGGCGGCCGGGGTGATTGCGACGAGACCTCCGACGAGACCCGAGGCGATACCCAGCGCGGTGGGCTTGCCGCGGTGCTTCCACTCGACGAGCACCCACCCGAGCGCGCCGCCCGCGGCGCCTAGGTGCGTGGTCATGAATGCCGCCGCGGAAATGTAGCCGCTGGACGGGGCGCTGCCTGCGTTGAAGCCGAACCACCCGAACCACAGAATGCCTGCCCCGGTGAGGGTCATCGTCAGGTTGTGGGGGAGCGGGCGCTCCTGCGGATATTTGAGACGCTTGCCGATCATCAATGCGCAGAGCAGCGCCGAGACCCCCGCCGTCAGGTGGACGACGGTGCCGCCGGCGAAGTCGAGCGCGCCGAGCTTGAAGAGCCAGCCCTCTTCGGCCCAGACCCAGTGCGCGACCGGAACGTAAACCAACGTCGACCAGGCCAGCACGAACGCGACGTAGGCCGAGAACTTCATGCGCTCTGCAAAGGCGCCGGAGATCAGCGCGGGGGTGATGACGGCGAACATCATCTGGAAGGCGACGAACGACAGCGACGGCACGGTGCCGTGAAGCGAGGTGTCGAGCCCCTGGAGCCCGAGGTACTCGAAGCCACCGATCAGGCCGTAGTGCGACTTTCCGAACGCGAGCGAGTAGCCAAAGGTGACCCACACCACCGTCACGATCGGGATCGCGCTCAAGGAATGCATGAGCGTGGAGAGAACGTTCTTCTTCCGAACCATTCCGCCGTAGAAGAGCGCGAGCGCGGGGGTCATCAAGAGGACCAGCGCGGCGCTCACGAGGAGCCAGGCGGTGTCACCAGCGTTCATGGCCCACACATCTACCAAAGCTGTTTCGCGACTGTTTCGTCGTTGTTTCAATGTGCGTCGAACCACGAGCCGAGGGAGAGCATCCGCTCCGTGCACGTTGGTGTCTCAGGCTCCAGGAACACACAGCGCGTAACCTTCTCGCGGTTGTCACCGTGGCGCCACAGAGGCTCTGTACACCACAGCGCGTGTCACTCGAAGACTGGGACCGCGGCGATCAGGACGACGCAGGACGCGCAAAGCGCCTTGCGGGATCCTATGTCGCGGCGCTGGTTCTCGTGGCGACGCTGCTCGGCGTGGGAATCGCCTTCGGCGGACAGATCAAAAAGCAGGTGTTCGAGGAAGAGGTGGACGTAAAGTTCGTCCCCCCGGAGCCCATCAAGGCTACGCCGCCGCCTCCGCCTCCCCCTCCCCCGCCAAAGATCGCGGCGGCCACTCCGGCCGCGCTCGGTCAGAAGCACGACGCGCCGCCCACCGAGCTCCCGAAAGAGGCTCCACGCGAGGGCGATCCGAACGACGCGAAGCCCGAGGGACCGGCCGGCGAAGGAGACCCCAACGGGGTGCTCGGCGGCACCGGTCGCGGTGGCGCGGCTGCAAAACCGGTCGAGACCGCGCCGCCCGAACCCCCTCCGCCGCCGCCCCCCATCCTCCAGATCGCGGAGGTCTCGACGCCGCCGGTCCCGCTCGCGAAGGCGATGCCGTCGTACCCCGACGACGCGCGCAAGCAAGGGATCGAGGCGGTGGTGGTGGTGAAGTTCGTCGTCGGGGACACGGGACACGTCGAGGAGGTCAAAATAGTGAAGGGTCACCCGCTCTTCGACGACCTGGTCCTGGCGGCCGTACGCAGCTGGACGTTCGAGCCGGCGACGCTCGACGGCAAGGCCGTGCGCATGGCGCGCATGGTGAAGATTCCGTTTCGTCTGAAGCATTCGTAGACCGCGAAGGAGCACGTCATGTCGTTCAGTCCGATCCACATCTGGGCCAGCATGGGGCTGATGAGCAAGATCATCGCTTCGCTCTTGCTCGTGATGGCGACCATGAGTCTCGCCGTCGTCGTCGAGCGCTGGGTGGCGCTCGTCCGCGCGAAGGCCGAGACCCGCAAGTTTCTCCGCCTCGTCGTCCCGATCCTCGGCGAACAGGAGTACCCCACAGCCGCAGACCTCGCCGATCGCCATCCGGCCTCGCCGTTCGCCCGGCTCATCGCCCCCATCCTCCGCAAGCTCTCCTCGACCGAGGAAAAGAAGCTCACGCGGGTCGAGCTGGCCCGTCGCGAGGCCGAACGCCAGAAGGAAGCGGTCGGCGAGGAGCTGCGCCGCGGCATGGGCGTGCTCGCCTCGGTCGGCTCGGTCGCGCCGTTCGTCGGGCTACTCGGCACCGTCGTCGGCATCATCAGCGCCTTCCAGGGCATCGCCAGCACCGGATCAGGCGGCCTCGGCGCGGTCTCGGCGGGCATCTCCGAAGCGCTCGTGGAAACCGCCCTTGGCCTGATGGTCGCGATCCCGGCCGTCCTCTTCTTCAATCAGCTGAACAACAAGATCAACGCCGTCGAGACCGAGCTGGCGCGCCGCACCGGCGAGCTCCTCGACGAGCTGGAGAACACCCATGGGAGCGTCGATTCAGGCCAGTTCCAAAGGGCCGCGTAAGCAGCGCTCTGCGCCGGAGATCAACGTCACGCCGCTGGTCGACGTGGTGCTCGTGCTCCTCATCATCTTCATGGTCATCGCGCCGACGCTCGAACACGGTGAGCGCGTGGAGCTGCCGGGCGTGATGGCGCCCGACAAGAATCAGAAAGGCAAGCTCGACCCCGTCACCGTGACGGTCGGCCGGAGTGGAACGGTTTACGTCGAGAAGACGGCGACGACGATGGAGGCGTTGCCCGCGCAGCTCACCGACATCCATGCCCGCGAGCCCGATCGGCGCGTCGTCCTGAAGGGGGATGGCCTCGTCGACTACCAGAAGGTGCGCGACGTGTTCGCGGTCGTGCAAAGCGCCGGCTTCAGCGGCGTCTCGCTGCAGGTCCAGAAGCGCGGCGGCGGCAAAGACGAACCCGCCGAGACCGCGGAGAACTGACAGCGCCATGGGAATGTCGATGGCCGCCGGGGCCAAGAAGAACCGCGCGACCCCCCAGATGAACGTGACGCCCCTCGTGGACGTCGTGCTCGTGCTCCTCATCATCTTCATGGTCGTGACGCCGCTGCTCTCCAAGCAGATGTGGCTTCAGCTCCCGAAGCAGGACACCCAGGCGGCCGATCCGCCGAGCGACAACAAGAGCGTCGTGCTCACCGTCAAGAAAGACGGCACGCTCGCCATCAACGGAGCCGACCTTCCGAAGACCGAGCTCAAGGACAAGGTCTCGCGCGTGATGGCGGCCCGGAGCGACAAGGTCGTGTACTTCGATGCGGCGGACGACGCCCCCTACGCCGTCACCGTAGAGGCCATGGACCTCGCGCGCCAGGGCGGCGCCAAGACGATCGCGATCCTGACGAACAAGATCGTCCGCTAACCCCGGCATTCGCCGGCTCTCGGAGAACGCGCTTCGATGCGTGCAAGCTACACTTCCATCTTCGGCCCCGCATTTATGGGCCTTCTCGTCATCGCCCCGCGTGCCGCGTTCGCGCAGGCGGCCGAGCCGGAAACGATCCCGACCGAGACCGAGGCCCCCGTAGTGGAGGAGGAAACTCCCGATCCCGCGCGCCCGCCGCCGCGTGGCAAGGGCGCGGTGTGGGGCGTCGTGAAGAGTCGCCAGGGCGAGACCCTGCTCGAGGCGCTCGTGAGCGTCATCGGGCACAAGGAGTACTCGACCACCGACGTGGACGGGCGGTTCCGCCTCGAGCTGCCGCCCGGCACCTACCAGCTGCGCGTGCAGTACGAGCTGCACCGCACGGCGCGCGTGAAGAACCTGCGCGTGGCCGCCGGCCGGGTGGCGCGCGTCGACATCGTGCTCGATCCCGACGTCACGGCGGTCGAGGAGGTCACCGCGGTCGAGGCCGAGGTCGAGCGCGCGAGCGCCGCCACGCAGCTCTTTCTCCGAAAGAACGCAGCCCAGGCCTCGGACTCCATCGGCGCGCAGGACATCGCGAAGACGCCCGACCGTAACGCCGCAGACGCCGTGAAGCGTGTTGTGGGGACCACGTTGGTCGACGGCCGCTACATCTTCATTCGGGGCCTTGGCGATCGCTACACGAACACGATGCTCAACGGCTCACCCCTGCCGAGCCCCGAACCGGACCGGCAGGCCGTGCCGCTGGACATGTTCCCGGCGCTCGTCCTCAGCGATCTCACCGTCTCGAAGACGTTCACCCCCGACATGCCCGGCGACTTCGCCGGCGGTTCGCTCAACATTCACACGCGCGACCTCCCGAACAAGTTCCTCTTCCAGACCACCCTCGGGCTGGGCGCGAACACCGAGTCGACGTTCGGGCGACGCCTCTCGTATCCGGGGGGGAGCCTGGACTGGCTCGGCATCGACGACGGCGGGCGAAGGCTGCCCCGTGAGGTCCCGCCTACCCGGGCGACGCGCCTCAATCCCGACGGGACCCTCAACCCCACCCTCAACGACGTCGGGCGCGCGGTGAATGGGCCGATGGAGACCCATCGCGCGTTCAACCTCCCGAACGGCAGTTTGAGTGGGGTCGTCGGCGACTCGTTCAAGCTCGGCAACGAGCGCGTCTTTGGGTACATGGGCGGCTTCACGTACACGCGCAGGTTCACGAAGCGGAACGACGAGATCATTCGCACCTTCGGGCTCGATCCCACCACTCCCGGACAGCTCAAGCAGCTGAACGACTACCGCGGTGAGACCGGCATCGACACGGTTACGTGGAGCACGCTCGGGACGCTCACCTACGCCTTCAACAACGACCACAAGATCTCGCTCACCGGTCTCTACAGCCGAAACGCCGAGAAGGAAGGGCGCCTGCTCACCGGGTTCAACGACGAGCAGTCGAACCTGATCATCGACGAGCGCATTCGCTTCGTGAATCGCAACCTAGTCTACGGACAGCTTCGTGGCGACCACCGTCTGCGCAAGGTTGGCAACGCCGAGATCCAGTGGACCGCGCTCTACGCTCGTGCCCAGCTCGGGGACCCGAACCTGCGCGAGACGGTGTACGTCGGCGATGCAACTCAGGGCTTCGCCTATCGCGAGAGCACGCAGAGCGGCCAGCACTTCTACGCCGCCCAGGGCGAGACGACCCGGTCCGGCAGCATCGACTGGACCCAGCCGCTCGCCCTCGGAGAGAACGCCACCAAGGTGAAGGCGGGCGCGATGGCGACGTTGCGTGGCCGGAGCTTCAACGCCCGCCGCTTTCGCTTCCTCCAGGTGCCCGGCTCAGACCCGACCGCCTTCACGAGGTCGCCCAATCAGCTCTTTTCGGACGAAAACGTCGGCACCTCCATCGAGCTCGAAGAGTGGACGAGGCCGACCGACGCGTACGCGGCTCAGTACCACGTCTACGCCGGCTACCTGATGACCGACGTTGGCATCACGTCACGACTGCGCTTCGTCGCCGGTGAACGCGTCGAGATCTCGAGGCAGACCATCCAGTCCTACGATCCATTTTCCCCCGACTCGGACCGCGTGGAGTCGAAGCTCAATCGCACCGATCTCCTGCCGTCCGCGAACCTCATTTACAAGGTGACCGGCGAGTCGAACCTGCGGCTGTCGGCCACGCGAACGGTGGCGCGCCCGCAGCTCCGCGAGCTCGCGCCCTTCGTGTTCAGCGACTTCTTCGGGTCGCGCGAGATCCTGGGCAACCCCGACCTCGACCGGACCAACATCCTGAACCTCGACGCACGGTTCGAGCTGTTCCCGCACATCGGCGAGGTGCTCGCGCTCAGCGTATTCCACAAGCGCTTCACGAAGCCCATCGAGCCGATCATCATCCCGACGAGCCGCGGCGTCGTCTCCTTCCAGAACGCGAAGGGGGCGGTCAACACCGGCGTCGAGCTCGAGGGTCGCAAGGGGCTCGATTTTCTGACCTCGCATCTCAAGGAATTCACGGTGCTCACGAACCTCACGTTCGTGCACTCGCGCGTCGACCTCGACACCGAGCAGACGGGCATCCAGACCTCGAGCAGCAGGCCGCTCGCAGGTCAGTCACCCTACGTCTTCAACGTCGCACTCGACTGGAGCCACGAACGCACGAAGACCCGCATTCGCGGACTTTACAACGTGTTCGGCAGACGCATCGCGCAGGTGGGAATGAACGGGATCCCGGACATGTACGAGCAGCCGCGCCACGTCGTCGACCTCAGCGCGGCGCAGGGCTTCGGTGAGCACGTCGACGTCAAGGCCACCATCGAGAACGCGCTCAACTCTCCCGTCCGCTTCACGCAGGGCATCGACGAGACGTTCGTCGCGAATCGCTATCTGCTGGGCCAGACGTTCTGGCTGTCCGCGACCTACACGAATTGATGGACGTCACGCGGACGTTGCAGCCGCGACCCGAGAGCTTTCCCTGAACGCCGCGCGCCGGTCACAGCGCTCCTCCATAAGGTCTTTCGCGCGCGGGCGATTCGCCCGCGCCCCTCAAGGAGCTTCGGATGTCGAGAGCAAAAGGTTTGGTCTTCCTCACGCTCGTGGTCGGCGCTGCAGCACTCGGCGTTGCCGCGTGCAGCGACGACGGGAATCTTGCCGGTACGTCGAGCGGAAGTCCGAGCACCAGCGGCACCAGCGGCGGCGGCACCAGCGGCACCAGCGGTTCGAGTGGCACGACGCCCAAGCCCGTCGAAGAAGTGAGCGCCGACATCACGGCCTCGAAGACCCTGCCCGCCACCAAGGACTATCTCCTGAAGGGCCTCGTCCGAGTGAAGGCGGGCGCCACCCTCACCATCGAGAAGGGCACGACGATCAAGGGCGACAGCGCCAGCAAGGCGATCCTTCTCGTGGAGCCCGGCGCGAAGCTCATCGCGGAAGGCACCGCCGACGAGCCGATCGTCTTCACGAGCCAGGCTGCGCCGGGAGTGCGCCGCGCCGGCGATTGGGGCGGAATCGTGGTCCTCGGCAATGCCCCGGTGAACATCCCCGGCGGCAAGGGGAGCATCGAAGGCATCCTCACCACGGCGAGCGGCACCCAGTACGGCGGCTCCGATCCCCAGGACAACAGCGGCGTCCTACGCTACATCCGCATCGAATACGCGGGCGTCGTCCTCAGCCCCGACAACGAGGTCAACGGGCTCACGTTCGGCGGCGTGGGGCGCGGCACGAAGGTCGATCACATCCAGGTTCGCCAGGCGCTCGACGACTGCTTCGAGTTCTTCGGGGGCACGGTCGACGCGCACCACCTGATCTGTCAGTACAACCAGGACGACGGCTTCGACACCGACAACGGCTACTCGGGCCGCCTCCAGTTCCTCGTCCTCCAGCAGGACCCGGCGCATGCCGGGGAAGACAACGGCTTCGAGAGCGACAACGACGCGAGCGGCTCGGCAAACGTACCGCTCACCAACCCGACCGTCTTCAACGCGACGATGTGCGGGAAGAACGCGAACCCGACGGGCGCCTCGTTCGGCGCGCTCATCCGTCGCAACGCGCGCGGGAGCTACAACAACATCATGTTCCAGGGGTTCGAGGCGAATCTCGACGTCCGCGACAGCGCCACCGCGAAGGGCATCACGGCGCCCGGCGCAGGCGAGCCGGCGCTCACGCTCAAGGCCATCCTCTTCGGCAAGACCGTGGGCACGGGGGTTCTCCAGAGCGTTGGTTACCCCGAGACCGGCGGCGCCGCGCCTGACAAGGACAACGACGGCGCCTTCGACGAGATCGCGTGGGTCAAGAACGCTGCGAACGGCAACCTCTTCATGGACTCGGTCGCGGGCGTCGATTGCTATAACGCGAGCGCGCCGAAGTTCGGTCCGACCGCGTCGCTCACCACGGGCGCGATCGCACCGCCGAACGACGGCTTCTTCGATGCGACGGCCACATACGTTGGCGCATTCAAGGATGCCTCCGATACGTGGGCCACGACCGGCACGTGGGCGGTCTGGGACGCGAAGTGATCTGAGCACGCGTCGGCTTCACGAAGCCGCCACGTCGTCCGCGCGGGCTTGGGGACTGCCTTGCGGTCACGCGTGGTCCCCACGAGCGCCACGACGCCAAGAGTTGCTCGAGCTCGTCGACCCCCGCCGGAACGTGTGACTACGGGCTCCGGTCGTCTGCGCCCGCCGCGTAGGGCGCTAGGACGCGCGCGAATGCCGTCGCATCGCCGAGGCGCTCGGTGCGTCGCATTTTGAGCGCGTTGCGCGTGAGCGCGAGGATATCGCGCGGAAGCGTGGGCACCAGCGAGCCGAGGTCGTCAACGGTTCCGGCGCGCAGGGCGGCGAGCACCTGCCCCACGGTGTCCCCACGCACGGGAGCGCGGCCCGCCAGCATTCGGAAGAGGATCGCGCCGAGCGCCCAGAGGTCGGCGCATGCATCCACGTCCGGCTCACCGAAGAGCTGCTCCGGCGCCATGTAGCTCGGCGTTCCGAGCACCGCGCCGCTCTGCGTCAAACGCGAGTGGATACCCCACGCCGGCAAGAGCTTGGCGATCCCGAAGTCGAGCACCATCACGCGGCCTTCGGTGAGAAACACGTTCTGGGGCTTCAAGTCGCGATGGATGACGCCGCGGGAGTGGGCGGCACCAAGCGCGTCCGCGATCGGCAGGAGCAGGCGGGCGGCCTCCGCGAGATCGAGCGCCCCTCGCCGCGCGAGGAACGCCTCCAGAGGCTCACCGTCGAGCAGAGGAAGCACGAGGCACGCGCCGCGCGTGGCGGTGGCTGGTAGGAAATCGATGGACCGCACGATGTTTGGATGATCGAGCGTCTGCGTCACCAGCGACTCGCGCGCGAGTCGTCGCCCTAGCTCGGGGTCGGCCGAGCGCGCAACCTTGAGTGCGACGCGCGACCCGCCCGCGAGCGGCTTTGCGGCCCAGACGACGCCCATCGCTCCGGCGCCGAGGAAGCGTTCGAGTTCGAAGCGACCCGCGACCACGACGCCAGACCCAAGCTCGTCGTACGCCGGCTCGTCGACGTCCGGCGCGATCACCGCGGCGTCGCGGCTCGCGTTCCCACGCGCGGCGGCCGCGAGCAAGCGCCGGCATTCGGTGCACGTTGCCAGGTGTGCTTGGGAGGTTCGATCGAAGGCGCGCCGCCCGGAGGCGATGTCTAGGACACGGTCGTCGCTCAGACAGTCCGGCGTCACACGCGGCCCTCGACCGCGTCCCCGAGCGCGCCGCGGATGGTCACGTCGAGGGCGCTCATCACGAGCCCCATCAAGCTACCGAACTCGGCCTCGCCGATGCCGAGCGCCCGGATCGCGGTCTCTCGTGCTCGCTCGAATACGGCGGCACGCATGCGCGCCAGTCGCCGCGCGATGGTCGCGCGATGGGCGCGATAGAGGACGGCCAGGTCGTCGATCGTGAGGGCGTCGAGAAAGTAGAGTCGGAGGAGCGTGCGGTCCTCGGCCGGCAGCGCCGCGAGGGCGTCGGAGATCGCGCGCTCGAGTGTTGGCGCACAGCGCGCCTGGAGCGCAGCGAGCTGGGGATCTTCCTTCGCCGCAGGGACGGCGTCGAAGATCGGATGTTTCTCCGTCGAAGGCGCGCGATGACGTGAGAGCGCCTCGCGCGTCAGCGTCACACGCAGCCAGCCTTCGAGAGGGCCACGTCCGGCATACGAGGCGAGCCGCGCGGTCGTTTTGGGCGGCGAAGCCGTCTTTCGCTTTGCCGGCTCCGCCGTGCCCACGAGGAGCCGCGTCAAGACGTCCTGGAGCATCTCGGAACGCGCGCCATCGTCGAGCTTGAAGCCCGCGAGCGCCTGAGCGGACACCCCGCGCAGACACGCCTCCAACGTACGATGTGCCGCCGCGCTCCCGCCGAGACAGGCCAGAGCGAGGTGCACGTCGGCCGCGCGCAGGTCTTCGAGCTGCGCGGCCACCTCGCCCGCGGCGAGATGACGAACGAAGTGGTGGATCCACGCGCCCTCGTCCACTTCGAGGTGGGGATACTGCGCGGCGCCCGCGGCGACGTGCGCGGCGAGGATCGCTTCGAGGTCGCCGATCCCGCGCAACTCCTCTCCTACCGACGCGGAGGCGCGCCTCAGGAGGGACTCGGCGAGCTGACCCATCTCGCCCAGCCTACTATAAAGCCGCAACCCATGCACGGCGCGGCCGGATCGCTCGCGTGTCGTGCGCGTTCGAGGTACTTTGCTGAAGGTGTGAAAGGCAGTGTTCGAGACTCCGCGTTCGCTAGAACCAGGTGAGCTCCTCGCGGACCGCTATCGTCTCGTGCGCGTTCTGGGCCACGGCGGCATGGGCGTGGTTTGGGAGGCTCGCCAGATCACGACCGGCAGGCCCGTCGCCATCAAGGTCCTGAAAGACAGCGGCCCGCACGCCGACCGCGCCAGCGCCGTTCGTCTGCTGCGTGAAGCGCGGGTGGCAGCGTCGCTCTCGCATCGCAACATCGTCCAGGTCTTCGACTACTGGGAGGTCGACGACGGCCCGGTGTTCATCGTCATGGAGCTCCTCGTCGGCGAGCCGCTATCGGAGTTGCTCGCGCGGCGAGGGCGGCTCGACGTCGCCACGACCGCAGCACTGCTCGCTCCCGTAGCCAGCGCGCTCCGCGCCGCGCATGCCCGCGGTGTCGTGCATCGCGACGTCAAGCCGGAGAACATCTTTCTGGCGCGCGTCGGCAACGACGGCACGGAGGGCGATTCGACCGAAGTGAAGGTCGTCGACTTCGGTCTCGCAAAGCCACAGCCCGTCTTCGAGGCTCACGACACCGCGATCACGCAGACCGGCGCGCTCATGGGGACTCCCTTCTACATGTCGCCGGAGCAAGTTTATGGGCAGAAGGACATTGACGCGCGCTCCGACGTCTGGTCGCTGGGCGTCGTCCTCTACGAGTGCCTCGCCGGGGTGAGGCCCTTCGCGGGCGAGAATTTCGGCCAGGTCTTCCGCGGCATCACCCAAGAGCACGCGCAACCCGTGCGCGAGCTCGTCCCGCATGTCCCGAGGGCGCTCGACCGGCTCGTGTCGATGATGCTCGCCCACGGCCGCGACGAACGCCCGGCGATGGCCGACGTGCGCGACGCCTTGGCGGCGGCGGATGCCGCGCCCACTGACGGGGGCGACGCGCTCGCCACGGCCCGACGCGGCGGGTACGATGCGCCGGTCCGACGGAGACGGCAGGCGATTTTCGGGATCACGGCCGCGACGGTGGCAATCGTGATGGCGACGTTGGGCCTCGTGACGCGCGCCGACAGGAGGCCCGCGCCGCCGCCGGCGGTGGCCAGCGTCGCCCCCTTCGCCTCGCGCGACGCGCCGATCGTCGCCGCATCGGACGTGCCCGATCCGGCGCCGATAGCCGTCGATGATCACGGCGCAGCGGACGCCGCCACGAAACGAACCGCGATGCCAGCGTCGAGGGCGGCGGGCACCACGCGGCCAGTCACGCCGCCGGCGAAGCATTCGGCGAGCGCATCGACGACGACCCCAACGACGCCGACGAACGGACCCGACGGCAGCGATCCCCTCGGTCGCGGACGCTTCTGAGCGTCGGCGCGCTGAGTGGATCAGAAGCGGCCGCTCGCGAGTGGGTCGACGCTGCGCGCGGGCGCCGCGAGCGGAGGCGGGGCGGGCGCGACGACCTCCGGCCGCTTCGACGCCGGCGCGTGCGGCAGCTTGCGCGACGGCGGAGTCTCGATGGGCTTCACGCTCGTGTTTGTCGCCGGGGTCGGGCTCTCGTTCACCTCGGAGCGCGGCCGCTCGGCGTCGAGCGCCGTCGGGCGCGGCGCGGACGCGACGTTCGGCACCAGTGCCGGCGAGGCTCGTGCGGGCTTCGCTGGCTCGTCCGGCCCCGCCAGGATCACGATCCCGGTCACGAGCGCCGCGGTCGCGGTTCCTGCGGCGATGAGCGTCCACGGCCACGGCCGAGGCAACCCGAGGACCGGCGACACATCATCGTCGACGATCTGCGCGCGCACGGACGATGGCGTCTTCACGGCGCGGCTCGACGCGGGCGCCGCGCCTCCGACGCTCGAGGGAAACGCCGAGGCGGCGCGGCTCGACCGCGGCGCCGGGCCTCCGCCGCGAGGCGGTCCGGGCGGCGTCATGATGAGGGTGTCGCTCTGCGAACGACGCGCGACGGACCCGCTGGGTGGAGGCACGCTGGCCCCTGGAGACGCGTTCGCCGCAGCACGCAGCGCGTCTCCCATCTCGTAGGCCGAGGAGAAGCGCGCCTCCGGCTCGTACGCGAGCGCACGATCGAGCACAGCCGCGAGTGCATGCGGGAGCGCGGGCGCGAGGCTCGCGACGGGCGCGCAGGGCAGGAGCGCCGCGCAGAATCGCTCTTGCGGGCTCTTGCCGTCACGAAGATCGCGGTCGGTCAACGCAACGAACAGGGTCGCCGCCACTGCCCAAAGGTCGGTCCGCGCGTCGATGGCATCCTTTCGGCCGAGCGCCTGCTCGGGGGCCATGAACGCGGGGCTGCCCATGACAACGCCGGAAATCGTCTCGCCCTGCTCGCCGAAGATGCGCTCTCGCGCGATTCCGAAATCGAGCAGCCGGATGCCGCCCGACGCAAGGAGAAACAGGTTTTCCGGCTTCACGTCGCGATGAACCAGCTTCGCCGCGTGCGTCGCGGCGAGGACGTCGAGGAGTGCACACGCGATGTCGACGGCGAGCCCGACGGGCAGCGGCCCCGTGCGTACGAGGCGCTCGTGAAGGGTCTCCCCCTCGAGCAGATCCATCACCAGGAACGGCACGCCATCGTCGGTCGTGCCCTCGTCCAGCACCCGCACGATGCCGGGGTGGTCGACGAGGTTACCGAGGTACGTCTCTTTCGAAAATCGCTCGAGCGCCGCGGTCCCGAGATGTGCGTGAACGAGCTTGATGGCGACGCGCGCTCGGTTCCTATGCGTCGCGGCATACACGGTGGCCATTCCGCCAACGCCGATCACGCGGTCGAGCCGCCACTTGCCACCGACGACGGTGCCGACACGCGATTGAGCCGAGACATCGATCGACGGCTCGACTGCCGGAGAAAGAGAGAATGCCATCGACGGACTGACGCTAACGTTGGCGGAGGTCGCACGCCTTTCGTGCACGGCACGTCCAAGGCGACGCAAAATGTGTGCGGAGGTGAGGCTACATCCCCCATCTTTTGGCATTTGTTGTGCGCCGGCTGCGACCGAATGGACGCTTCGCGTCAGTGGCACATCTCATCACCTCCCCGAGGAGCTGGAATCGAATGCTTCGCCGCCTTTCCCTCTCGTTGCTCACGTCCGCGGCAGTTGGGTTCTTGCCCGGCTGCGCCGATCTCGTCGGCGCGAATTTCGATCGCCCCGGTCCACCGCTCGATGGTGGAAGCTCCTCGGGAGTGGGAGTGGACGCCGCCGCGCCTAGCAGCCTCCGTGTCTACGGCGGCCTACGCTCGATGGCAGCCCCGGCGGCCCAAGCGGAGGTGCGCGTCGTCGCCGGGAGCTTCGAGGGAGCGACGAGGACATGCAGCGCGCAGGGTGACGTGTGTGTGACGGGAGGCATCGTCCCATGAGCCGCCGCACGAGCCTCGTCCTAGTCCTCGCCGCCGCCACCGTCGCCCTCGGCGCAGCGGTTCGCGTTCGCGCCGCGCGCGCAGGCGGCATCCCCGTCACGGCGGCGCTCGAGTACGCCGGCGTTCTCGAAGACGAGCACGGCCCCGTCGACGGCACCCGTTCGCTCCAAGTCCAGGTGTTCGCCGCCGCCACCGGAGGGGCCGCGCTTTGTGCGTCGACGAAGACGCTCTTGAACGTGAAGCGCGGCCGTTTCACGATCTCGCTCCCGGACGACTGCACCGCCGTCGTGAGCAATCACGAAGACCTATGGATCGACGTGGTCGTGGAGGGGGCTCAGACGGGGCGCACGAAGATCGGCGCGGTTCCTTACGCGGTCGAGACCCAACACGCCGAGACCGCGACGAACCTCGCCGGCACCTCCGCGCTGAGGACGCTCGGCGGACAGGCCCGCACGCCAACCGGCACCGTGGACCTCGACAAGACACAGACGTACTGGCAAGCGGAATCGACGGTGTGCATGACGACCGCGTCGGGTACTTGCGTCGTTGCCTACCCCAAGGCCTTCCCTCACGGCGTGATATCGGCCGTGGTTGCCAACGGCGATACGCTCGCCGCGTGGAGCTCGGGCGCCGTCCGCTTCGATGCCTTCGACCTCATGGCGACGCAGATGTCCGTGCAAACAGGCGCGCCCTCCGCGCTCGTGCGCATCAACTACACAGTGATGGGATGGTGAGCGGTGAAACATCGTTTTGACGCGACAGTCCTCGTGGGAGCGGCAGCGCTCGGTGTCCTCGGGTTGGGAGTGGCTCGCGCGCGCGCCGATGGCGTCCCGAAGACCGCGGCCCTGTCGTACGCCGGCGTGATCGAAGACGCTGGTGGTCCCGTAAACGGCACGCGGCGCGTTCGCGTCGCCATGTTCGACACCACGAACGCCGGCCGCGTCGTCTGCGAGCGCTCCGAGCAAGCCGTCGAGGTGCGCCGTGGGTACTTCAAGGTGGCGCTGCCGGACGCCTGCAGCGCCGCGGTCGCGCAGTCCGCGGATTTATGGGTCGAGGTGACCGTGAACGGCGTACCGACCGCGCGGGTCAAGATGAACGCCGCCCCTTACGCGGCGGTCGCTGCCCACGCGGTGAACACGAAGGAGTTGAGGGGCTTCGCGTCGCTCAAGGAAATGGGAGGCAGCGCGCGGGCGCTGATCGGTACGAGCTCGGTCGATCTCGATTCCGTTCAGGCGTACTGGCAGGTCGAATCTACGACATGCGTCACCGACGGCGCCGGCATGTGCACGCTGTCCTTCCCGAAACCGTTCCCTCACGGATTGATCACCGTTGTCGTCGCCAACGGCGCAAGCGCGAACGGCGGCGCGCTCGGAACTTGGTCGTACACGGCAAGCAGCGCCGTCGTGCGCACCGGTGTGGCCTCCGGCACCGTCCGGGTCAACTACATGGCGCTTGGTTGGTAAGGAGAGCGAGCAAATCCATGCACCTTCGAATTCGACGACTCACACGGTTCATCGCCGCCATCGCGGCTCTCCTCGCGCTGAGCACGAGCGAGCCGGCGCACGCCGGTGGGATTCCCGGCGAGTCGCCGCTCGTGTACGCCGGCGTTCTCGAGAATGCATCCGGTGTGGTCGCGGGCACCCACCGCCTGCGCGCGTCCTTCTTTGCGACCGGCGACAGCGGCGCTGCGCTCTGCGAGGCGGAGGCCGACGTCGATGTGGTCGGGGGCCATTTTCGCATCGGCCTGCCGGCAGCGTGCACGGCGACAGTCACGCAAAGGACAGAATTGTGGTTGGAAATGGCGGTCGATGAGAAGCGCTCGGCGCGGGCCAAGATCGGTGCCGTGCCTTACAGCCTCGAGGCGACCAACGCAGTCACTGCGTCGAGCCTGACCGGTACGTCGGTGCTCAAGCCGCTCGGGGGTGTGGCGCGCGCGTTCGGCGACGCCGTCGAGCTCGATCGGCACCAAGGCTTCTGGCAGGCGGAGTCGGTCGCTTGCGCGACGGACGCGGCGGGCGTTTGCATCCTCACGTTCCCGCGAGTCTTTCCGAACGCGACGATCACGACGCTCGTCTCCAACGGCGACGCGGGCTTCGCAACGATCACCGTCGGAACGCACAGGGTCACGAGCTCTGGGATGAGCGTTCGCACGAACTATCCCTCTGGAACCGTTCGCATCAACTACGTCGCGTTCGGCTTCTAACGCTCGACGACGCGCGCCGAGGATCCAAACACCATGAGCTCCAAGCTTCCGATTGCGCTCGCATGCGTCGCCTTCGTCTGCAGCGCGGGGCGTTCCGCCCGCGCGGACGACGCGACTGCGGAGGCGCTTTACAACGACGGCCGGCGCGCTGCCGAAGCGAAAAACTGGGAGCTCGCGTGCGCGAAATTCCGCGAGAGCAACGAGCGCGAGACGGCGCCGGGCACGCTCCTCAACCTGGCGGACTGCGAAGAGAAGCGCGGACAGCTGACCAGCGCGATCGCGCACTTCGAAGCGGCGTCACGGCTCTTCCACGACGATCGTGCTCCTTTCGCGAAGGAGCGCGCGAACGCGGCGGACCGGCGACGGCCACGCGTCGCCGTGCGCCTCGCGGCTCCCGCGCCGGCTGGCGCCACCGTCGAACGCGACGGAGCGGTCATGGCCGTCGCCGAGCTAGGCAGCCCGACGCCGCTCGATCCGGGTGACCACAGCTTCGTCGTGCGGGCGCCCGGCCACGCCGAGGTGCGCCAGGTCGTGCGGTTCGGCGAAGGCGAGCGGCGGGACCTCGAGCTCGCTGCCGGCCCCGCCCTCCTCGTTCCAGGGACGCGAGCTCGACCGTCACCGGCAGGGCCGGGCGCAACCGAACCCGATGTTGGACCGCCACCTCCGCCGCGCACGCTCCGCAACGCCGGCCTCGTGAGCCTCGGAGTATCGGCGGCCGCGGTGGCGGTCGGGACGACCTTCGGCATCCTCGTCCTCAACGCGAAGCGAACGACGGAGGCGCATTGCGATCAGTGGTGCGACGAAGCCGGACTCGAGGCGGGACGCGATGGCAAGAACATGAGCGTCGTGAGCAGTGCGGCATTCGTTACAGCAGGTGTCGCCCTCGCAACCGGCACCGTGCTCCTCCTGCTTCACGCGAAGCGCTCCCGTGTCGGGGGAAGCTCGGCGCCGGCGCACACCTTCGTCGCCCACGGCATGGTGGCGACGTTCTGACCGCATCGCGGCTCGGGGAGTCAGGCGTCGAAGCGATCCGAGCACGAGTCGGCTTCACGAAGTCGTAGTCGGCCGCGCGCTCTTCGTGGCGCGCTCGGACGATATCGTCTCGCAGCTCGAGGAGCATCGAAACAAACCTACCACCTCGGTCCGAGCGGCGGGCTCGAGCGCGAGCGACCATACCGCGCCTTCGAGCAAATTGAGCCGCAGCCGCAGAACACGACAGGGTGCGCCGTCGTCGAGCTCCTCGAGGACGGTGCGGCAGCATGCAATGGCCTCGTCGATCAGCGAATCAGTCATCGCCGCACTATGACCCCCCGATGGGTGCTCCACATTGCAGCCGCGCGAACGACTGGAAACTTCGAGCGGCAGCTTGGCCTTCGCCTCGACGGGCGGAGCACCGGCGAGTGACCGTGGAGCGTGCGTAGCAGTCTCGCAACAGTATCGGCGTGAGTGTCACCCGTCCGTGTTCGGCAACTCGACCCGCAGCACCTTGCCGGTAAAACCGTCGACGACGCCCAGCATGCTCAGCGTCATGATGCGGCTCGTGACGGGGAATTTCGCCATGAGGGGCATCGCGAGATCGCGCACCGAGCCGAGCAGAGGCTCGTCGCCCTGGAAGAACGGCGTGAGCAAACGCGTCGCCACCTGGTAAAAACCGAGGTGTGCCTCCCGGGCGCGCGAGTAGGTGTCGAGCGCTTGCGCGAGATCGCGCCCCTCGGCCCCCAGGGAGTCGGCAAGGATCATCGCGTCCCAGAGCGCGAGATTGCACCCCTGTCCGAGCTGGGGGCTCGTCGCGTGCGCCGCGTCCCCTAGGTAGACGACGTTTCGCGTCGCCCACCGATGCATCACGACGTCGTGGTACGCCGCGAACAGCACCTGATCGACGCTCTCGATCTGATCGAGCACAGGCCCCGATTCGGGCGCCAGCTTCAAGAGCTCGTCCTTCCATGCGGCGAGCCCCTTCGTCCGCCACGCGTCGACACGATCGCACCGGATGCTCCAAAAGAGACTCAGGAGACGTGGCCCCTTCGTAGTTCCCGGACCGTGACCCGTCGGCAACATGCCGAGGAAGCGCTGATTGCCGTCGACGACCTGATGGAGCACGCCTGCCTTGGCGTGCTCCTCGTCCCGCGTCTCGGTGCCGACGAACCACAGCGCGCCCCACGGATACGGCGCGACCCGCTTGCTCGTCCCGGTATCGTCACGGAGCTGGGAGCGCGCGCCGTCCGCGACGACGACGAGCTCGTGTGGACCGTGCCGGTGGCGCTGCAGGTCAACGCACCAGCTCGCACGGCTGCCGGAGGCCACGTCCGCGCGGGCCAAAGCAACGATCTCGGTCCCCGTCCGAAGGGTGATGTTGCTCTCGCGTTCGACCGCGCCATGCAGCGCCTCGAAGAGAACGCCACGATGCAGGCCCACCCCGAAGAGGCCGCCCCCCACGGTGCCGTAGGAGAGATCCACCAGCGCGCGACGCGAGCTTGACTCGCACAGCAAGCGATCGATCCGCGCGCCGCGCGACACGACGTACGGATAGAGCCCAAGGCGAAAGAGCACGTGCAGCCCGGTCGGCTGGACAGTGATGCCCGCGCCGATCGGCCGCGGATCTGGAACACGCTCATAAAGCGTGACGCGGTGACCCGCGCGAGCCAGGAAGACAGCGGCGGCGCTGCCCGCGGTTCCGGCACCGATCACCCCCACATCCAGAAGCCTCATCGAGAGCTTACCAACCGACGTCCGGAGCTCAGCTCGCCACGCCGAGCAGAGCGACGATGGTGACGAGCGGGCTTCTCACGGCCTTCCCTCCTTGGTCTTCATTGCTCGCATACCTCGCGCTGCTTCTGTGGGGCACCGTGTGACCCGCCGAAAACAGCAGGCGCGCCGTCGCCATCGACCGAGAGTACGACACGGCAGCCGAACGGTCGAATCGGTCGCGGATGAACGGCGTTCTCGGACGACCGACAATATCGAGAAGACGCCATGCGGGCCTAGCCCGACACGTCCTTGAGTGACAGAGTCATCCGAGACAGCTCTCTTTGGATACAAGGAGAGGAATCGCGCAACGTCACGTGCACATGCGGTTCGAAAAGCAGCACGCCGCAAAGCGCGGGGACGGCGTTGCGGCATGAACTGCTAACTAGGAGCCGCCCCCTACCAATGACACTCCGCAGGCATGCTGGCGTACTCGGCCGGCTTGCTCGTCTTGATGGGCCCGTTGACGAAGGCCATGTACTTCTTGCAGTTGTCCCCCGTCATCATGCCCTGACAGCCTTTGAGGATGCCGGGCGCGAGGTTGGCCTTCTGGATCGCGTCACAGCACTTCGTCACCTTCCCGCAGTCGGTCACGGGAGCCGGTTCCGGGGCCGCCTTCGCGGCGGGGGTCGCCGAGGGGGCCGCCTTTTCAGATGGCGATTCGTTTGATGATGAGCCGGATTGATTGCAGGCGAGTGCGCCGAGAAGTGTGAGGCCGAAGGCCAATCGAGAGCACATGTCGAAAGCTCCTTTCCGTGGTTTCGCGCGGCGCGTGAGAGGAGAACGAACCATTTCATTCCATAGCGGGCACGCTGCGCGCTGGCGAGCCGTTGGGACCCGCCTTTGGTGGTGACGCTTACGACGTATCGGGCGCGACCCTTCCTTGCCTCACGCGGCAAGCCGAGCCTACTTCCCTGTCGTGATGCCAGGATGGCCGGAAGTGTCCACCGCGTGGCGCGAGGTGTCCTGGCGACGTCCGTGCTGCTTGCTACTCATCGGAGCACCACTCTCGAAGAAGGCAGTCAATGCATCACCATAGTTTGCGGCTCGCGTTCGCCGTCGCCAGCACCCTCGTCCTCGCTGGTTGCGCCCCCGACAGCGGCGACGACAGCGCCGCCGACCGGGAGGCATTCACTGGGGAAACCGGAGCCGCCGCAAACGTCCATTTGGCCGCGGTGGGCAAATGCAACAAAGCCCACAACAAGCAGGCCGCGAAGGCAGTGAGCACGAACGACGTCCTTCAGGCCGAGGCGGCTTGGCAGACGTGTCTCGAGAGCGCGGCTACGAAGGCCGTGGCCGTCCTCGAGAAGAACCTGACCGACGCGGGCTCATCCCTGACGGCCACGGCGGCGAAGGCGATCAGCGGCTTCAGGGCGGCCCAGCGCGCGCTCTGCGAGGAGCTCGACAAGGCAAGCCCGAACTTCGGCGGCTCTCTCGCACGTGTGGAGTCGGTCGCATGTTTGGCGGAGAGCGAGGCGTTCCTCGCAAGCGTGCTCGACACGTACGCGGCGTTCGGTGACTCGGCCGGGTCGATCCCCGAGGACCGGCCGCACCACAGAAGCTGCTACCGCGTGTACGATAAGCGTTTCGAGGCGGCGACGTCGACGAACGCGATGATCCAGGCCGAGGTCCTGCTCGGGACGTGCGTGGCAAAGCGAGCAACGCTTCTCGCACCAGAGATCGCGAAGGTCGAGATCGCGAATGACGCCGCCGCGGGTCCCGCCGACGCGGCCCAGAAACGCATCCGAGCCGTCGCGGAGGCGCTGAGGTCGAGCGGCGAACCGCTCTGTCAAATGGTCAACGAGGCAGGAGACAACGGTACGGGATCGCTCTCGCGCGTTATCGGTGCGTCGTGCAGCGGGCACGTCGCCGAGGCGGCTTACAAGATGATGCGCGTGGTCGTCGACCAGTAAACGAAGGGGCGGCGCGCAGCCGACCGCGATGGTGTCCATCGTCGAACACGGTCGACACCGGGTCCACGTCGCGTCCACGCGTTCGACGCGGTTAGCTGGTGGCGTGCTCGAGGTACCGTCGCCGAACAAGCGCGTCGCGTTGACATCAGCCGAGTGAAAAAAAACGCCGACCAACAGCGTTGCGCTGACGGGGAGCGGCGGGCTCCCCGAGCAGATCCGCGCGTGTGGGTGGCAACGAGACATGACGGTTGCATTGGCGGCGATCTCGCTGGCGCCGAGCGGGGAGTGTCTTTTTTTGCCGGCATCAAGCTCGAGGCGCGCCACGCTGGACGCCGTGGGTGTCGGTCACGAACAGGAGGTTCGACGCTCACCTGCTACAGCGGACTGCGCGCCCATTCGGCGAAGCATGGTGCGCGTTCGCGGTCAACGAGGGTGGTACAGTAGCCTCGGAGGGTGGCATGCGCCGATCGGACGCGAAGCACGAGCTGCAGCTTCCGATCCTTCGGACCCAGCTCGTGCCTATTTTCCTGCGTCGCGCACACGTCCTCGGCCTCGACGTCTCCGACGTCTGCGCGCGCTTCGAGATCCCGCGCGAAGCCGCGCACGACGCGGAGGTCTCGATCGGTCTTGCCGCCTTCCACGCCTTCGCGGCCGAGATCGCCGAGCGCGCCGGCGATGAGCTGTACGGCTTCCACGCTGCCCTCGAAGCACGACGTGGCGATTTCGGAACCCTCGAGTACGTCCTGAGGAACGCGCCGACGGTGCGCGCCGCCCTCGAACGCCTCGCGCAGTACGGCCGGTCGATCAACGCGCAGGTCCGGGTCACGTTCGACCCAGCCGCCGGCCGCCTCAGCGAGGCGATCCCGGGATCGCCGATGTGCCTCGGGCGGCACGGCAACGACTTCGCCGTCGCGCACAAGATCAAGTTCGCGCGCGAGCTCCTCGGCACGAAGTTCGTGCCCACGCGCGTGTTCTTGGCGCATCCGCCGCCCGTGAAGCTCCACTGCGCGCGCGAGCAGCGCGCTCATTTTCGCGGCAGCGAGCTCATCTACCACGCGGAGGCCAATGGATTCGAAGTAGCGCCGACGCTGCTCTCGACGCCGCTCGAACACGCGGATGCCGCACTGCTGCTGCTTCTCGAGAAGCGCCTCGGCGAGGTCGCTGCCGCGACCGAGCCCACCGACTCCGTGGAGTTGCTGCGTCGCGCGGTCGCCGAAGATCTCGCGGCCGCAGAGGTGACTGGCGAGCGACTCGCCGCGCGCCTCGGCCTGAGCACGCGCACTCTCCATCGTCGTCTCGCCGCCGCCGGCGTCTCGGTGCGCTTGCTCGTGGACGACGTTCGACGCGAAATGGCGACCGCGTTTCTCGCCGACGCCGAGCTTCCCCTCGATGAGATCGGCCGTCGGCTCGGCTACTCGGATGCGCGCGCGTTCACGCGCGCGTTCGTCCGCTGGACGGGCGAGACGCCAGCGGCCTATCGGAATCGGTCCTGGCCGCGCGCCCCGTGATCGCCTCGAGCTGGCCGGCGATCGCTTCAGCCGCTCGGTGAGCGACCTCCAAGTCGCACCTCGCCGACCCGACGGGCGACGGCTCCTCCTCGCTTGGAGCAGCATTTCGCTCGGGCGGCGTACCGGTGCGCTTGAAGCGCCTCGGGGTTCACGCAAATTTTGGGGTCAGGCGATGCGCTCGAAGAGCCCGGCTGCGCCCATGCCACCGCCGATGCACATCGAGACGATGCCGTACTTGCCGCGGCGACGACCGAGCTCGTGCAGGAGCTGCGCTGTGAGCTTCGCCCCCGTGCACCCGAGGGGGTGACCGAGTGCGATCGCGCCGCCGTTCACGTTGAGGCGCTCTTCGGGAATGCCGAGCTCGCGCGTGACGTAAAACGCCTGGCTCGCGAAGGCCTCGTTGATCTCGAAGAGGTCGATGTCCTTGATCGAGAGGCCGGTCTTCTTGAGTAGCTTCTGGATCGCGGGAAGCGGGCCGATGCCCATGATCTCCGGGTCGACGCCGACGGTCACATAGGCGCGGAAATACGCGAGGCCCTTGACCCCCAGCTCCTTCGCCTTGTCCCCGCTCATCACGAGCGACGCCGCGGCGCCGTCCGAGAGGGGCGAGCTGTTGCCGGCGGTGACCGAGCCCTTGGTCGCGAACGCGGGCTTGAGCGCGCTGAGGCCCTCGAGGGTGGTGTCGGCGCGCGGCATCTCGTCGACCTTGAACTCGAAGCTCTTTCTCTCGTTGCCGACGAAGCGCCACGAGTCCACCGGTATGATCTCGTTGTCGAACACGTGCTTCTCGATGGCGGCCGCCGCCTTTTTCTGGCTCTTGAGGGCGAACTCGTCTTGCTGCTGGCGGGTGATGCCGAACTTGTTGGCGACGTTCTCGGCGGTGATGCCCATCGGCGTGTAAACCGACGCGTATTTTTCCATCGCCTCGGGCGAGGCGCTGAGCTTGTTGCCGGTCATCGGTACGAGCGTCATCGACTCGAGTCCACCTGCGATGACGACGTCGTTCGCGCCGATGGAAATCTGGCCGGCCGCGGTGGCGATCGCCTGGAGCCCGCTCGAACAGAACCGGTTGATGGTCTGGCCGCTCGTCTCTTCGGGGAGACCACCGAGCATGCCAGCGACGCGCGCGACGTTCAGTCCCTGCTCGCCTTCCGGCATGGCGCAACCCATCACGACGTCTTCGACATCGCTCGGCTTCACCCGCGGAACGCGGGCCATGAGCCCACGAATGACGTCTCCCGCGAGCTCGTCCGAACGCTTGTTGGCGAGTGAGCCCTTGATCGCGCGACCGACCGCGCTTCGAACCGCTTCGACGATGACGATGTCTTTCATGACAGTACCTTTGCGAGTCTCGGTGGTTCTTAGTTACGGAGCGGCTTGTTGTTCATCAGCATGTACTGCATCCGCTCCAGGCTCTTCTGCTCGCCGCACAGGCTGAGGAAGGCTTCTCGCTCGAGGTCTAGGATGTCGTCTTCGCTGACCTCACGAGAGGCGCCACCGATGCCGCCGCAGAGCACGACCGCGAGCTTGCGCGCGATCTTCGCGTCGTGCTCGGAGGCGTAGCCCCCGGCGACGAGCGTGTCGACCATCATTCCGAGCGTGGCGATGCCGTTCTCGCCGGGCAGGCGGTACGCGCGCGGCACCGGCGGATGGTAGTTCGAGCCGGCGAGCCCGATGGCGCGCGCCTTCGCGTCGGTGATCTGACGGGCACGGTCGAAGGAGACGCCGTCGGTCCGGCGAAAGTAGCCGAGGGCTTTGGCCTCCTCGGCAGAGGTCGCGATCTTCACGAGGGCGATGTTCTTGAACGTCTGCGTGACGAACTCGTAGCTGCTCACGTTGGTGCCCTCGGGGATGCCCTCGAGCGCGCGCCAGAGCATGTTGAGCGTGCCGGCGCCGCCGGGAATGAGACCCACGCCGACCTCGACGAGACCCGAGTAGGTCTCCGCCGCGGCCTGGACGCCGTCCGACCCGAGGCAGAGCTCGAGACCGCCGCCAAGTGTCATCCCGTAGGGCGCGGCGATTACGGGAATGCGCGCGTACTTCAAGCGCTGGGTGGCGTACTGGTAGCCCTTCACCATCTCGCCAATTTGATCGAACTGGCCCTGGCTCGCGGACATGACGACGAGGAGGAGGTTCGCGCCGACGCAGAAGTGCTCACCTTCGTTCGCGATGACGAGACCACGAAAGTCGGTCTCGGCCTTGTCGACCGCCTGACCGATCATCGAGATGACGTCGGGGTCGATGCTGTTCGCCTTGGTCTTGAACGTGAGACCAAGGACGCCGTCGCCGAGGTCCCAGGCTTCGGCGCCGTCGTTCTTGAGGACGGGCGCCTTGCCCGTGCGGAGCTGCGGCAGGCTCGCGTAGCGCGGGTCCTGCTTGATCGCGACGTACTCTCCCTTGAGAAGGTCGAAGACCTTGCCGCCCTCGGCGTAGAAGCCGGTCGCCCCGCTCGCCTTCATCTTCGCGATCGACGCGGGGAGCTTGTGGCCCGCCTTCTCGATCGCGTCGACGGTCTCGGCGAACCCGAGCGCGTCCCACACCTCGAACGGTCCCAGCTCCCAATTGTAGCCCCACTTCATCGCGTTATCGACGGCGACGACCGAGTCGGCGATTTCGCCGATGCGGCGCGCCGAGTACGACAGGCTCTTGAAGAGGACCTTGCGTGCGAAGTCGCCGGCCTTGCCCTGGTCGGCGATGAGCTTCTTCACGCGCTCCCTCGGATCCTCGACCTTGGAGAGCGCCTTGGTGCTCGCCTTGATCGACTCGTCGCCACCCTTGGCGCGGTACTCGAGCGTCTTCGGGTCGAGCGTCTGGATCTGCTTGTCTGCGCCGCGCTTGAAGAAGCCGCCCTTGGTCTTGTCGCCGAGGAGCTTCTTGTCGACCATCTTGCGGATGTACTCGGGGACCTCGAAGACCTTGCGGTCCTCGTCCTCCGTGAGAGACGAGAAGCAGTTGTCGGCCACGTGCGTGAACGTGTCGAGGCCGACCAGGTCCGCGGTGCGGAAGCTCGCGCTCTTCGGGTGCGCCATCGGCGTCCCGGTGATGTTGTCGACGTCCTCGGGGGCGAGGCCGTCTTCCAGCATCTGGTAGACGGTCGTCAACATGGCGTGCGTGCCGATGCGGTTGCCGACGAAGTTGGGCGTGTCCTTACCGAAGACGACGCCCTTGCCGAGCGTGTCCTCCGCGAAGCGGACGCAGTAGGCGACGACGTCTTTGTCGGCCTCGGGTCCGGCGACGATCTCGAGAAGCTTCATGTACCGCACGGGGTTGAAGAAGTGCAGCACGAGGAAATGCTTCTTGAAGTTGTCGGAGCGGCCCTTGGTCATCTCCGAGATGCGCAGGCCAGAGGTGTTCGACGCCACGATGCAGTGCTCGGGGACGATCGTCTCCAGCTTCGCGAAGAGCGCCTGCTTCGCGTCGACCTTCTCGATGATCGCCTCGATCACCAGGTCACAGTCCTTCAGCTTCTCGAGATCGTCTTCGACGTTGCCGACCTTCACGAGCCGCGCGTTGTCTTTGTGGAAGAACGCAGCGGGCCGCGCCTTGACGGCCTTCTCGAGACCTGCGGCGGCCCAGCCATCGCGCTTGGCCTTGTCCTGCTTGTCGCCTTCGGCAAGGTTCGGCGGAACGATATCCAGAAGAAGGACCTCGAGCCCGGCGTTCGCAAAGTGGGCGGCGATTCCGCTGCCCATGACTCCGGCCCCGATGACAGCGGTACGACGAATCGGCTTGTTCATGCGGCGCGAATCAGACTCCGTCGGGGCGTTCCACGCAAGCGTTACTGAAAGTCGCGCGGCGCGATACCGCGGACGTCGCGGACAAGCCCATCCCTCCGAAGGCATCGCCCAGAGGGGGGACGCCCCAGGGAGCCGTGCCCGAAGCGCCGCGTCATCAATCGGTCGCGGCCGGCGTCTGCTCTTCCGACCGTTCACCGAACACGCCCTCCCAGCGCGCGATGACGCACGCGGCGAGGCCGTTGCCCGTGAGATTCAGCGCAGACCGCGCCATGTCCATGATCTCGTCGACCGCGAGGATCATCGCGACCCCGGCTTCCCCCGGAAGGCCGAAGCCGGATGCGGTGCCGGCGATGATCACGAGCGTCGCTCGCGGAACGCCAGCGACGCCCTTCGAAGTGAGCATGAAGGTAAACACCATCATCAGCTGGGCGGTGAAGCTCATCTCGATCTTCGCCGCCTGCGCGATGGCCAGCGATGCCAGGACCAGGTAGAGCGTCGAGCCGTCGAGGTTGAACGAGTAGCCCGTGGGAATGACGAAGCTGCCGACGCGCCGGGGAACGCCGAATTTCTCCATCTGCTCGAGCAGCTTCGGGAGCGCAGCCTCGCTCGAGGCCGTCGAGAACGCCGTCACCGCGGGCTCGCGGATGTGTCTCAGGAACCCTAGGATCGGGATCCGGAAGAGCAGCATCACCGGGACGAAGACGAGCAGTATGAGCAGGAGCAGCGATAGGTAGAGACTGCCCACCAGCACCGAATAGTGCTTCAGCAGATCGATGACCGCCGGCCAGCCTTCGAGGCCAGTGCCCCCCTGGCCCGAAGCCATGTGACTGACGTTGTAAGCCATCGCGCCGAACACCCCGATCGGCGTGAGCGACATCACCATCGCGGTGTACTTGAACATCACCTGCGCGCAGCCATCGAAGAACTTGAGCACCGGGGCGCCGCGGGGACCGATGCGCGTGAGTGCGACGCCAAAGAGCGTCGCGAAGATCACGACGGGAAGAATGTCGCCCTTGGCGGCGTGTTCGATCACGTTCGAGGGAAACGCGTGGAGCGCGATTTCCCAGCCTGTCTTTGGGGTGGCAAGCACTGCGTGAGCGTCGGCCTTGAGGGGCAACCCTTCTCCAGGGCGAAGCCAGTTGGCGACCCCGAGACCGAGGAGCAGAGCGAACGTCGTCACCACCTCGAAGTAGAGGAGCGACTTGGCCCCCATTCGCCCTACCGCCTTCAGATCTCCGGTCTGGGCGATGCCGGTGATGATCGTGGACACGAGCAAGGGGACGATGATCCCCTTGATGAGCGCGAGAAAGCCCTTCGAACAGAACTGGAAGAACGCGAACGCGATCGGGTGTCTGTCGGAAGGCAGAAAGCCTCCCAAGACGACGCCCAGGACGAGACCGAAAACGATGAGCGCCGTTCCCGACCGCCAGAAGGGCTTGCGAAGCTCGGGGAGCGACGGCGCCGCGACGCGGTCAGCCGCCATCGTGCGCGGTCGGATCGGCCGCGCGCTCGGCGGACCGATGCGCATTTTTCGTGGCGGCCGCAGACGTGCGCGCCCCGTCGTCGGACTTCACGATGGGCGGCAGCGACGCGGGGTCGCGCCCATCGCGGACTGCAGCGGCCTTGCGCTGGAGATCGGCGAGGGCTTTGATGGCATCGAGGGTCCGATCGGCGGCCCGCTTCTGCGTGGTGATCATGTTCGCCTTCGGCCGAAGGTCGCTGAAGTCGATCGGCTTTCCGAAGTAGACGTCGACCGGCTTATTCTCGGCCTGGAAGAGGTTCTTCTTCCACTCCCCCGGGATGCTCTGGCCCATGCCGAGGGCGAACACGGGAATGACATGCGCGCGCGTCGCCCCGAGCGCGATGCGACCGACGCCGGGCTGCGCGGGGAGGAACGCGTACGGGTCGTCACCCTTGTTGCGCGTGCCTTCCGGATGGATGCCGAGCACCGTCCCGATGTCGGGGCGGTTCAGCTCCTCGATGCAGCGGGCGACGGAATAGTTGTTGAAGCCCTTCTTCTCCTTCTCACGCATGATCGGCGGGAACATGCGCATGCCGCTCATGGCGAAGTTCACGGCCGGCCCGAGCGGGTGCGTGTAGAAGAAGTGCTGGCGAACGGGGAAGAAGATCCGCTTCGTGAGCCGCGTCTTCCAGTAGAGGAGCGCGGTGATGGTGAAAAAGTCGAAGAACGAGCGATGATTGGCGACGAGAAGGATCGAGTCCTTCTTTCCGAACTGCGCGAGGTTCTCGAGGCCGTTGATCTTGAAGCGGCGCCCACCGCAACTGTAGATGAGGGCGCCCATCACCACGCTGTTCCAGTTGGCGGACAGAGGGGTCAGAGCCGGTGACGCGAGCGCGTCGGCGAGGCGGAAGGACGCGCGTTCGAAGCGCGTCAGCGGGGCGAGCTGCTCGGGGGTGGGACGCACCGGCCGGTCATAGCAGCGCTCTGCGGCGGGCGCAGCTCAAGCGCGACCCTTGACGCCGGCAGTGCCAGGTGTGCCACGCTCGGCACAGTCTGATCGGGCGGCCCGGGGCGCTTTGCGTCGTAAGGACATTAATTTTACTATTTCAACTAGATAAGCGGGCCCAAGGGAGCGGCTCACCCTTTGCTAAGGCAGGGGTACGATGAAAATCCAGACCGCGTTCGTGCTCATCGCTGTCATGTCGTCCACCGCAGCGACCGGGTGCGGCTCGCAGCACGAGGTCAGCAAGAGCCCAACGGGCACTGCCCGCGCCAGTCTCCACCGCGCCAAGGATTGCGGCGGTCTCCTGACGGATCTAAAAGCCGACGCGACGTACAAGCTCGACAGGGGCGTCGACCGCCAGATCGAACAGATCCAGAAGTGCATCGCGCGGACCGGCGACGACGCGAACTGCGCGTACGGCGGCTACCTCGGAGGCGCCTCCCGCTTCGGTGGAGAAAACGCGGCGGCGACCGGCGGAGTCCCGCCTGCGTCGCCTTCCGGTGCCGGCGAAAAGGCGACATCCCACTCGGAGACGAACACGCAGGTCGCGGGCGTCGACGAGGCCGACTTCGTCAAGACCGACGGCAAGAACCTCTACGTGCTCCACGGTCGCTCCTTCAAGGTGCTCAAGGCGTGGCCGGCGAACGACCTTGCGGAGCTCTCGTCGCTGGACATCGAGGGCGACCCTCGGGAAATGTTCGTCGACGCTGGGAAGGTCGTCGTCTACTCGCAGGTCAACGGCGCAGCGCTCTATCCCGCTGCCGGGGTGACGCCGAAGGCGCAATACAGCGACTTCGGCTACGCGAGCGGGGGCGGCGGCGCAGTGCGCGCGCCCTCGAGTATGCCGTATCCCAACCCGACGAAGGGCACGCCGGAGGCGTACATTCCGCTCACGAAGATCACCGTTCTCACACTCGCGGGCGCGACGGCGTCGGTCGCGCGCGAGATCTACTTCGAGGGCTCGTACCTCGATTCGCGTCGTGTCGGGACCCACGTCCGCACCGTGCTGTCGGGCTACGCCCACGGCCCGAAGCTGAAATACGGAGTGTACGAGCTCTATCCGCAGCAGCCGCAGAGCGGCGAACCCGATCCGTCGAACCTTTACCCCAAGACCGGCACCGCGATGATCGCCGCGCTCGAACAGCTCCGCACGGTCAACCGCGCGGCGATCGAGGCTAGCCAGCTGTCGGAGTGGATACCCGTCACGTTCACGAAGAAGGGCGCCGCCGTGCAAGCATCGAGCGTCGCATGCGAGGACTTCTACGTCCCGAGCACCGGATCGACGGAGAGCGGCATCACCGAGGTCGCGTCGATCGATCTCGCGAACCCTGGTGCCATGCCCCACGAGAGCGCCATCCTCAGTCATGCCGAGACCGTCTACGGCAGCGCCGACACCCTCTACGTCGCAGCGCACGCCTGGGTCGAGCCGCCGTACGCATGGCAGGACAGCGAAGGCGCGAGCGGCGGCGGAAGCGCAAGCACCGGCACAGCAACGCCTTCCCCGGCCGCGCCCGCCCCGGGAGGCGCGCGTCCGCAGGACCTCGATCCCCCTGCGCGTGTCCCGCTCATCACAGCATGGGCGCAGAACCGGACCCACCTCCACAAATTCGAATTTGCCAGCGACCCAGCCTTCCCGAACTACGTCGCCTCCGGAACGGTCGTTGGCACGGTGAAGGATCAATTCTCGATGGACGATCGCGGCGGTTTCCTCCGCATCGCGACCAGCGAGAATCGCTCGTACATCGACGAGGCTGGCAAGTACGTCTCGCCCGCGTTCCCGGGCTCCGACCCCTCCCTGCTTCAGGACCGTCCGAGCACGGTCAATCACGTCTTCGTGCTGGGCGTGAACGGTCCCTGGCTCGACACCGTCGGCGACGCCGGCGAGATCGGCAACAACGAACAGCTACAGAGCGTTCGCTTCATCGACGGCCGCGGCTACGTCGTCACCTTCCGTCGCGTCGACCCCCTCTTCGTGCTCGACCTCACGGACCCGACCGCGCCCACGAAGATCGCCGAGCTCACCATCCCGGGCTTCAGCGAGTACATGCACCCACTCGACGCGACGCACATCATGACCATCGGCCGTGAGGGAAGCGACGCGGGCCGCGTGCTCGGCCTGAAGCTGCAGATCTTCGACGTCTCGAACGGCCAGGCCCCCATTCTCACGAAATCGTTCGCGTACTCCAGCTCCGAGTACGGGCAGAGCGACGCCGAGTACGACCACAAGGCGTTCACCTACTTCGCCGACCAGCACATGCTCGCGTTTCCGTATTACGCGTACGATTTGAATGTCAGCGGCGGGATGCGCAGCTCGCTCGAGCTCTTCAAGGTCGACACGGCCGCCGGCTTCTCGAAGCTCGGCAGCATCGACCACACCGAGCTCGTCTCGAAGAACCCCCAAGGCTATTGCGGCGGCTACTTCAGCCCCAGCGTCCGCCGCGGCGTCTTCCTCGACAACTTCGTCTACGCGATCTCGTACGGCGGCGTGATTGCGAAGGACGCGAACAACCTCGCTACGGCTGGCACGAAGCTGCCCCTTTCCGCTCCGATGGTGAACAGCGGCTTCGGCCCGGCGTGCGGTGGCACGAGCCCGGGCGACCTCTGAGCGCGTAAGCTTCCTGTGCTCTGACCTCCTCCCTTCTTCCTACGCTGCCCGGCCTTCGCGCGATTGCCGCGCGGTACGACGCCTTCCTCGTGGACCTCCACGGCGTGATCCACGATGGAAGCCGTCCCTTCCCGGGCGTGGTCGAGGCGCTCGGCGAGCTTGCCGCTGCGGGGCGACGGGTCGTCTTCCTGACCAACACCTCGCGGACCGCCGAGAGCGTCGTGGAGACGCTGGCCGAGATGGGCATCGGCGCCGAGCTCTACGAAGCGGTGATCACGTCCGGCGACGTCACCCGCGCCGCGCTGCTCGCGCGCGACCCGGCGCTGTTCGCTCTCCTGCCCGAATCCCCGCGCTGCCTGCATGTCGGCGATCCGTTGTTCGTCCCCTGGCTCTTCCAGCTCGGGCTCTCGTTCGCCCCGGAGATCGCCGATGCCCATCTGATCATCGCGACGGCAGGGGCCCGCGACGAGGCGGCGGTGGCCGCCCTCCGGGAGCGACTGGCGCCCGCCGCAGCGCGTGGGGTGCCTCTCGTATGCACCAATCCCGATCGCGTCATCCCTACTCCGACAGGCTTGACGCCCGGCCCGGGCGCAGTGGCTGCCGCGTACCGCGCCCTGGGCGCGCGCGTCTTCCTCTACGGGAAACCCTGTCCGCCGATCTACGCCGCCGCGCGGAGACGACTTGGCGAGCTGCCGGACGACCGCGTCGTCGCGATCGGCGATCTGCTCGAGACGGACATCGCGGGCGCCCGCGCGGCGGGGCTCGCCTCGCTCCTCGTCACCGCCACCGGGGCGCACGTGTTTGCCGTCGGACCCTCGTACGTCGCACCCGACCTCATGCTCGCGACGTTTTCTTGGTGAAGACCGACTAGTGTCCTGAGTCAGAAGTTCGTGAATTAAATCGATCGGCGCTCGTCATGCGGTTACCGAGGACGTGCCGCATGAGCCGTGGTCGACCGAAAAGGATCGTCGAGCTTACCGAGGAGCAGCGCGAGGAGCTGCTCCGCTGGACTCGCCGCGCAACGACGGCGCAGGCGCTCGCCCTGCGGGCGCGAATCGTGCTCGCGTGCGCGGAAGGCGGTGACGATGGCGATGTTGCGGAGCGGACTGGTGTCTGCCGGGCGACCATCGGCAAGTGGCGTCGTCGTTTCATCGCGAAGGGAATGGATGGCTTGCTCGATGAGCCGCGCCCGGGAACGCCGCGGAAGATCTCGGATGCGGACGTCGAGCGCGTTATCGTGCGGACGCTCGAAACCAAGCCGCGCGATGCGACGCACTGGAGCACGCGCTCGATGGCGGCGGAGATTGGCATGAGCCAGTCGGCTGTCACGCGGATCTGGCGTGCCTTCGCGCTTCAGCCGCATCGCACGACGACGTTCAAACTCTCGAAGGACCCGCTCTTCATCGAGAAGGTCCGCGACATCGTCGGGCTCTATCTCTCGCCGCCGGACAAGGCGTTGGTCCTGTGCGTTGACGAAAAGACGCAGATTCAAGCGCTGGATCGGACGCAACCGCTGCTGCCGATGGCGCCCGGCTACGTCGAGTCGCGGACACACGACTACGTGCGACACGGCACGACGTCGCTGTTTGCGGCGCTTGACGTGAAGACGGGCAGAGTCATCGGAGAATGCCGACGCCGTCACCGCGCGAGCGAATTCAAAGACTTCCTCGACAAGATCGACGACGCCGTCGCCCCCAACCTCGACGTCCATCTCATCCTCGACAACTCGAGCACTCACAAGACGCCGGCAATTCATCGCTGGCTCGCAAAGCGTCCCCGCTATCACCTGCACTTCACGCCCACGAGTTCGTCGTGGCTCAACCTTGTCGAGCGTTGGTTCGCCGCGCTTTCCGCGAAGCAGATCAAACGCGGCACTCACCGCAGCACGCGGCAACTCGAGACCGCGATCTGCGACTACATCGACATGGGAAACGAGATCCCGAAGCCGTTCATTTGGACGAAGACGGCGGACGAGATCTTCGAAAAACTCCGCACCTACTGCTTGCGGACTTCTGACTCAGGACACTAGGCGATCTCGAGCCGGAAACGGATCTTCTTCTTCTTCGCGACGACGAGCACGTCGTGGAGCGCGTCGAGATCATCCATCACGGCACTCGCCGTCGGAATCGACTCCTGAATCGCCGGATCCTCGAGCACGGAAAGCAGGCCCTCGACGCAACGCAACCCGTCGTCGGCCGAGAACCAGGTGGTCCACGGCCCGATCGCTTCGACGAGCTCCTCGGGATAGCCGTCGAAGTCGGGCGGCGCCTCGCGGTCGTCAGCGAAGCTGGAGAGCGTGGGCACGCCTTGCTCTTCGGCAAGCGCATCGAGAGCGGCCGCATTGTGGAAGAGCGCGGCGCCATCTGCGTCGAAGGTAGCGGGGATCTTCGCCTGGAAGGCCGGGACGAAACCGACGGTCATTCGCTCTCAATGTAGCCCGAGAGCAAGGCACGCCACGAGCCGTGACGCGAAGGTGCGCCACGGCCGTGAGCCGTCGACTACTGCATACGCAAGCGCCCTTCGCTCACCATCCGCTCGAGCCGGTCGATGAGCACGCCGACGCCTTGCATCTCCGCATTCGTGAGGTTCTGCCAGAGCTCCAGATCACCGTCCTCGGCGTACTTACGGTAGGCCTCGAGACCCTCGAGCTTGGCCTGCAGCGCCGTGATCACGTTGTAAGCTTCGTTGGTGATCGGTGACCCGATCCTCTGTCCCATGCTTGGCCCTCGCTGCGAGCCCATCGTCGGTGTTGTTTCCGGATCTTTCGACGTGGTTGCCATGATCGCTTCCTCCCACGCGAGGAGGATGCAAGACACGGGCGCGCGTGACCGGCCCCCCAAGCACGAGCGTTGGAAGCTGGTGGTTAGCGCACGACCAGGACGGAGGTGTCCGTTCGGCCAATGACCTTCTCGGCGGTGCTGCCGAGCACGAGCCGCGACAGTCCGCTTCGGCCGCGGCTTCCCATCACGATCATCTCTGCGGCGGTCGCAGCGGCCCGGGAGACGATGATGTCGGCAGGATCACCCTCGACCTGCTCGGAGTGCGCGAAGCCGCTCTCCTTCGCGATGCCTTCGAGCGTCGTGCTTCCAAGCTCCTCGAGCTCGGCGACCGCGAGCGTCGTGGGCGGCATGAAGGAGCCGCCGAGCGCACCGGAGACCGCGCCGAGTGCCGTGGCCGCGGGACTCGGCAGCTGCATGACGTGAAGCAGCGTGGCCTCGACGCCGACCTTTGCGACGAGCATTCCCGCGAACCTTACGCACGGCATCGAGGCCTCCGTGAAATCCGTGGCGACGAGGATCCTGCCTGTCGCCACGTGGGCGCGCGCGACGAGGACGGACGTGTCCACGTACCGCACGACGCGCTCCGCGACGTGCCCGACCTCGGCCTCCACCCCTTCACGCGGCTTCGCCCCGACGACGACCAGCGAGGCGCGCTCGGCTTCGGCGATGCGAACGATCTCGTCATCGGCGCGGCCCGTCTCGATGATGACACGGTAGTCGTCCGGGGAGGCGCCAAGGACCCGCTGCACTTGCTCCGTCACCAGGTCGGCGGCCTTCTTCATGACGTCCCCGGCGAGCACGAGGTCGTTCTGATCGCGTTTCGGCGACAACGGGTGATGGCGGAGGACGTCCGGAATCACGTGGCAGACGATCCACGGGGCGCCGACCGCGTCCGCGTGAGCGCGCCCGCGGAGGAGCGCGGGCGCCGCGGCGTCGGTGAGATCGGTGGCGATGAGGACAGGTGAGGGCGGCACGGGGCGATGATGGCGCAGACCGCGGAGCGATACAACGCTCGGCATGAGCAGCGATGCGCGCGAGTAGCTCTCGTACGTACCGGCGCGGCTACTTCGCCGGAAGGAGGCAACCCGGATTCAGGATCCCCGAAGGATCCAGCTTTTCCTTGGTCGCCGCCAGCACCGACTCGAACAGCGGAGAGCGCTCCTTCTCGAACCACGGGAGGTGCAACCGGCCCACCGCGTGATGATGCGTGATGGTTCCGCCGTTCGCGATGAGCGCGTCGCTGGCCGCGGCCTTTATCTTCGACCACTGCGCAAGCTCCATCCCCGCGCGGCCCGGCGCCACGAAGGTGTAATAGGGCGCCGGTCCGTCGGAATAGACGTGCGTTAAGCGACACGTCACCACCCCTCCGCCGCATTCCGCTTTCAGCGCGGCGGTGACCGCGCGCGTAACCGCTTGGTGGAGCGCGGGAAATTTGTCCCACGTGCACGCCGTTTCAAAGGTGTCGCAGACCACGCCCAACGACACGAGCGCCGTCTGCAAGTACGGCGCGTCGAGGAAGGCCCGCTTCCAGTGGGAGGCGTCGTCCGCATCGTGATCAATCGACGATGGCCGACCTCTCGTCGCCGTCGTAATGGCCGGCAGCGAGGCGCGAGGCGGCGTCGAGTAGATTACTTCGGTCGTGTATTTCGGTTCGTCGCCGTCGCCGCCGAGGTCGCTCGCGATCGAGAGCGCGCGTTCCATCCAGGGTTCGACCGGGTGATCCGCCGACTCGAACGCGATGAGGAGCACGCAGGTGCCCGACGTCGAAACCTCGTGAAGCATGGCTTCGCCAGCGTCGAGCAGACGGCAGTTCGTGGGGTACAGCCCGGCCTGCGCGAGGAATCGCGCGCTGGTCACCGCGTCCTCGAAACGTGCAAAGTGCACGCTTGCCGACGCGCGCCAGCGGGGCCGCGCTTGCACGCGGATCCACGCCTCGGTGATCACGCCAAAGGCGCCTTCGGACCCCAAGATGAGGCGTTCCGGGCTCGGACCCGCGCCCGACGAAGGAAAACGGCGCGTCTCGAAGACGCCCGCCGGCGTGACCATGCGCACCGACTCCACGAAGTCGTCAATATGCGTGTAAAGCGTGGCGTAGTGACCGCCGGCGTGCGTCGCGATCCAGCCGCCCAGCGTGGAGAACTCGAAGCTCTGCGGATAGTGACGAAGTGAGAGATTGTGTAGGGCTAGCTGGTCGGCGATGCGCGGGCCCGTAGCGCCGCCCTGAATGCGGGCCGCCCGCGATACGCCGTCGACCTCGAGCACCCGATCCATCTTCGACAGGTCCACCACAGCCGTGCCACGGAAGCGCCCGCTGGCGGTGACCTCGGTACCGCCAACAACGCCGGTCCCGCCGCCGAACGGAACGAACGCGATCGACTCCTTCTCGCAAAACCGCATGAGCGCAGTGAGATGCTGCTCTTCGGTGGGATGAAAGACCCAGTCGGGTGCCGCGCTGAAGTCCCCCGCGAACCCGCGCACCAGATCCCGGTAGCCGCGCCCATAGGTGTGGAGCGCGCGGACGCGCTTGTCGGTGCTGCCGAACCCACGGAGCTCGACCGGTGGCGCATAACGCGGTTCGGGCATCGTCGCGGAATCGAGCGATGGCAGGGGTAGCGGCTCGGGAGCCGCACCGAAGATAGCCCCGAGCCGGCGTGCGATGGCTGCGCGCGCGTCGTCGTCGGGGAACCTGTCCTCGTAGCCCCAGCCCCAGTAGCTGCGTAGACGCTCCATCCCCTCCCGAGGCTATCAGACGCCGGCAGGGCACCAGAACCAAAGGCGGGCCGGATGTTAACTGGTCGCACCACCACGGACTCCTCCGGGCGCTTGCGCGTCGGTTGTTTCGCGACGCGTCGCTGCCTTAAGGCTTCCTTCCAGACGGCTGCAACGGCGCAGCCCACGAGGGAAAGCACCCGACCGTGATCGATCCGCCTGCCAGCCGTCGGCGGTCTCTAGAACGAAACCTTCGGCGCCGCGGTCGACTCGGCAGAGGCCGCGAAGAAGACGCGCGGCTTGAAGGGCGTGCCCGTCGCCTTGTTGACGACCGCGCCGCGGATCTTCCCAAGCTCCGAGTTGTAGTCCTTTACCGCTTCGTTGTACTGCTGCCGCGCGCGCAGAATGCGGTTCTCGGTGCTTTCGAGGGACTTCATGAGGTCCGTGTACTGGCTGCTCGCCTGGAGCTTGGGGTAGTTCTCGTTCGAGACGAGGAGTCGGCTGATCGCGCCCGCGCTGATCTTGGCCTGCGCATCCTCGAACGCCTTCATCTTCGCCGGGTCGGTGAAGTCGTCGCCGGTGAGCTTGATGGCGGTTGCCGAGGCGCGGGCCTCGGTGATCTTCGTGAGGGTCGCCTGCTCGTAATTTGCGGACGCCTTGACCGTGTTGACCAGGTTCGGGATGAGGTCGCTTCGGCGCTGCAGGTCGGCATCGAGGTCCGACCAGCGCTGCAGGCACACCTGGTCCTTTTCGACGAGCTGGTCGTACTTCTGACAGCCCGGGACCGCGAAGATGCCGGCCATGACGAAGAGGAGAAGCTCGACCACGCGCCAGGAGGCAATGGAGGAGAGGGCGCTCAAGGCTTTTTCAGTCATGTGGCCGTGACCGTAAGGAGGATGACTGAACGATGCAAGGGGAGGACCTACCTTAGGCGTTGAAGGGGATCGCATTTCGTGGCACCTCAAAGAGGCGCCCGCCGCCGCCCGACGCTGCAAGTCCTTGGGCACGAAGCCCTCCCAAAAAGCGCGGCGGATTGCCCGACTTACATGAAGCCCGTCCTCAACCTCGACGGCGGCGAGCACGACGACGAGCCCGAGGAGCTCTACAGCCTCGCCGACATCGTGCATGTCGCCTGTGGTGGCCATGCCGGAGACGATGCGTCGATGGAGCGGGTCACCCGCGCGTGCCACCGTTTGGGAACGCGCGTCGGAGCCCATCCTTCCTTCGCCGACCGCGAAGGCTTCGGGCGGCGCGTGCAGGTCGTCGCGCCCGAGGTCCTCGCCTCGACCATTGCGGAACAATGCGCGCGGCTTCGTCGCATTGTCGAGCGGAACGGCGAATCGCTGGCCTCGGTGAAGCTGCACGGCGCGCTCTATCACGCGGCCCATGCCGACCCGGCCATCGCAGGGGCATGCGTCGACGGCATGACGCGGGCGCTCGGCAAGGTGCCGATCGTAGGTCCCGCCGGCGGAGCACTACACCGAGCCGCTTGGGCGGCGGGGGTCCCGTTCCGACGGGAGGCGTTTGCCGATCGCGGCGTCCGCCCGGACGGAAGCCTCATTCCTCGCGGTGAGCCTGGCGCTATCGTGGAAGACGAGGTCGTCGCGGTCGCGCGCACGCGGGAGCTCGAGGCACGGGACGATGTCGACACAGTCTGCATCCATGCCGACACCCTCGGTGCGCTGAAGATCGCACGGGCGGTGCGGGCGGCGCTCGGGCCCAAGCTCGGGCTCGAACGGGCGATTCCATGAGCGGCATCGTCGCGCTCGGCGAGCGAGCCTTTCGCTTTTCCCTGGCCGCAGGCGCCGATAGGCGTGCGCTGCTGGATGCGCTCCTCGCGATCGACGGCGTGATCGACGTCGTGCTTGCCGAAGACAAGGGCGCTGCGATCATCGCCGGATCGCCTGCGCGCTCTGCCGTGGTCCCGGCGATCGCCCGTGCACTCGCGGGGGCGTCGCGGGCCACTCGTGGACCGGAGCGCGCCCAGCACACCATCGGCGTGGTGTACGACGGCGAAGACCTCGCCGCACTCGCCCGGCAGCTCGGGATGAGCGTGGATGCGCTGGTCGCGCTGCATGCGAGTCGCGACTACGAGGTCGCGATGGTCGGGTTCATGCCCGGCTTTGCGTACCTGCGGGGGCTCGATCCGCGCCTCGTAGTAGCTCGGCGCGACTCACCGCGCACCCGAGTGCCGGCGCGCAGCGTCGCAATAGCTGCAGGATACACCGGAATTTATCCATTTTCGTCGCCCGGCGGGTGGCATCTGCTCGGAGAGGCGACGGAGTTCACCCCGTTCGACGCGCGGGGGGCAGCGCTGGGGCTCGGGGATCGCGTGCGGTTCCAGTCGGTATCGCGACCGGAGGCGGTGCCGCAGGGCACTCCCCCGCCTTCGACGGCGACCGGGACGGTCCCGCCCGGACGCGCGTGGCTCGAGGTGCATGCGGTTCGCGGGCCGGCGCTTCTCGTCGACGGCGGGCGCTTCGGCCACATGCACGAAGGAGCTCCCCATGGCGGTCCGATGGTGCGCAGGGCCCTCACGCAGGCAAACGCGGCGGTCGGGAACGCGGCTGGGGCGTGCGGCATCGAGCTGTACGGCGGTATCGAGGTGGTGGCGCGTGGGGGCCGGATTGCTGTCGCGGCGGATCGGGACGAGGCGAGAGTGCTCGCGGAGGGCGAGGCGTTCGGCGTCGCCGTGGAGGGTGCGCGCGTGCGGTACCTGGGCGTGGCGGGCGGCGTCGACGTGCCCGTCGTGCTGGGTGGGCGTGGGACGATCCTGGCTGCGGGGCTGGGCGGCCTCAACGGGCGCTGGTTGCGCAAGGGAGATCGCCTCCTCGTGGGGGATTTCCTGCTCGCGAACCCGCGCCCGCGGCACGAGGACGTTCACCTGCCGGAGCGACCGCACGACGACGCCACCTCGGTCCTGGCGGGGCCCGATGCCGAGGATGGGGAGTTCGGAAGGATCCTGAACACGGTGTTTGCGATCGCACGCGCCTCCGACCGCACCGGTACGCGCCTGGACGGCGCCCTGCGATCGCAACATTCCGCACACGACCGCACGTCGGCCCCCATGGTACGCGGCGCAATCGAACGCACGCCCGAGGGTTTGATCGTGCTCGGACCCGATCATCCGACGACGGGGGGCTATCCTGTGGTCGCCGTCCTGACGGAAAGAGCGATGGATCACTTCTTCGCCCTGCCGATCGGGCATCCCGTTCGCTTCCGGGCAGCAACGTAAGTTGCCCCACGAAACACTGTCCTGATTGGGTCTCTGGATGATGGATCCTTGCCGGGGTACCCGCGCCCGCTTAAAGCCCTCCCTGTCCATGAGAACCGTTGTCCTCGGTGCTTTGGCGTTCTGCACCGTCGGAACTTCGATCGGGTGCACCGACAACTCGGCGTCCCTCGGTGACCGCGCCCCCGCGGTCGCCACCATCGTGCGTCCGTCGGTCGCATGGCCGCCGAAAGGCATGCTCGACGCAAGGGCGCTCGCGTCGCTGGGTCGTGACGACGACGACATCCGCGCCCGCCTCGCGCAGTCGCCGGTACCGGTCCTCGCACCGAAGGACCTGGTCCTCGGAACGCCTACGCTGGTCGTCGAGAGCGAGTACTATGCGCTGACCGGTCGCGTCGCCGGCGCAACCATCGCCTTGCAGGGCACACGCGCGGCGCATCGCCATCAAGGCGTCGAGCCCGCTTCCGGCAACCGCGACGTTCGTGGAACGAAAGGCTTCGTCTCCGTCAACGAAGGCATTCGCACGGTCTCGTGGATCGAAAACGGTGCGGCCTACAGCGTCGACGTCGAGTGCGCCGACCTCCGCGACGCGCGGTGCGCGAGCGACCAGTTCGTTCTCGAGGTCGTCGACCAGCTCACCTTCGTCGGCGGCGCAGGTCGATGAGCGCCGCCCGCCTGGTCGCGCTCGCGCTCGCTGCGGCGATGATCGCCACCACGAACCTCGCCGCCGCCGCTCCCTTCACCTACGACCCGCCCGGGGCGCTCGCCTCCGGCTCGGGAAAGGGCCGCGTCGACATGACCGTTTACGCGCCGGGCATGCGCTTTCCAATCGAAAGCGGCCCAGCGTTCGCGAACTCGCAGGTCTGGGGCCACGGTGGCCTCAACGGGCCGCCGAAGAGTGGGCAGTGCGACATCGAAAACCGCTCGTATCCGTGGCGCGACAACTACTGCGAGACCCGCTCGTACAGCATGCCGCTCTGTCCGTCGGGCACGGGACACCAGGGCCAGGACATCCGCGCCGCCACCTGTGAGAAGAGTGAGCACTGGACGGTCGCCGCGGTCGATGGAACGATCACGAATATCGGAAGCTACTCGGTCTACCTCACGGCCGTAGACGGCACGCGCTTCGACTACCTCCACATGGACCAGCTCCAAGTGAAGGAAGGTCAGAAGGTCAAGCGGGGCGACCGCATGGGAAAGGTCTCGAACGAGTTCGGCGGCGAGGCCACGACCGTCCATCTCCACTTCAACATCCGCCAGAACGTCGAAGGGCTGGGCGTGGTCTACGTCCCCCCCTACCTCTCGCTGGTGGAGTCGTACGACAGGCTCGTCAATGTCGTGCCCGACGCCGGTGGTGGCGATACCGGTTCCGACGCCGCGCCCACGCCGCTCCAGGAGGTGCCCGTGACGAATCCTACGGAGGAACCCCGCGAGGCGTCGTCGGACGACGGCGGATGCACCCTTGCGCCCTTCGCTGGCCGTGCGGCGCATGGACCCGCCGCCTTCGCGCTAGGCGCGCTCGCCGTCGCCATCGCGATCGCAGAGCGTCGCCGCCGCCGCCTTTGATACCCTCGCGACCGTGGAACAGCGGACGTTCGGTCCCCTCGGTCGCCGCGTGCCCGCCATCGGGCTCGGGACCTGGCGCATGGAGGTCGATGATCGCGACGCGGCGATCATCGCGATCCGCCGCGCGGTCGAAGCGGGGCTCAACCACATCGACACTGCCGAAATCTACGGCAAAGGCGCGGTCGAGGACATCGTCGGCGAGGCGCTCGCGGGCTATCGCAGCGACGTTTTCCTCGCCTCCAAGATCCATCCCGACCACGCGACCTACGCGGGAACGCTGCTCAGCTGCGAGAAGAGCCTCCGCCGGCTGCGCACCGACCGGCTGGATCTGTACATGCTGCACTGGCGTGGCACGCAGCCGCTCGAGGAGACCATCCGCGCCTTCGAAGAGCTCAAGAAGGAAGGGAAGATCCTTGCGTGGGGACTCTCCAACTTCGACGTCGCAGATATGGAGCACGCGATCGAGATCGTCGGCGAGGGAGTCATTGCTTGCAATCAGGTGCTCTATCACCTGGGCGAGCGTGACGCCGAGCACCTGATCCAACCCGTCTGCGAGCGTCACCGCATCGCGTTCGTCGGCTACAGCCCGCTCGGTTCTGGGGAGTTCCCGCGCCCCGGCAGCTGGCGGGGCGACGTGCTGGCGGGCATTGCGGCGGCCCATGGAGTGAGCGCTCGCGCTGTCGCCCTCGCCTTCCTCACGCGTCGGCCCTCGGCCTTCGTGATACCGAAGAGCTCACGTCACGACCACGTCGACGAGCTCGCGCGCGCCGGCGATCTGGCGCTTACACCAAGCGAGGTCGACACCATCTCGACCGCATTTCCACTGGGCCCGCCGAAGTCTCACATGCCGTTCGTGTGACTCCCCGCGCGGAGGTCCTCGGCTCGGCGAGAGAGGGGACCTCGAGACGCGGTCCCTCTCGCCTCAGCTTCGGAAGAGGGCGAGGGCGAGGGCGTCCACGAGCGGATCGTTCCGGTCGAGACCGCGCACAGCGTCGTCGAAGGAGAGACTCGAGCCCCTCACGAAGATCCGTGCGAACGCCCGCTTCAAGCTCGCGATCGACGCGTCGTCGAGGCCGCGCCGTTCGAGACCCACCACGTTGAGCGCGCGGACGCGGGCGCGATCCCCCTGGACGATGACGAACGGCGGCACGTCCCGCTCACACATTGCCCCCGCCGCCACAAACGCGCTCTGCCCGACGCGAAGCCATTGCGCGACGCCGGAGAGCCCGCCGAAGGTGACCCAGTCCTCCACCGTGACGTGCCCTGCGAGCTGGACGGCATTCGCAACGACGCAGTGCGAGCCGACGGTCACGTCGTGTGCGACATGCGCGCCGGCCATGAAGAGGTTCTTCGAACCGATCGCGGTCGGGCTCGCTCCGCTCGAGACGCTTACGGTGACATGTTCGCGGAACACATTTTCGGTGCCTATGAGGAGCGAGCCAACCGGCTCGCGCTGTGCGTCGAGAGCACGGTCGAGCGCCTGGCCGGGCGCGAGCTTGCGGATCTGCGGGTCGCCGCCGATGACCGAGAAGGGATGGAAGACGTTGTCCTTGCCGATCCGCGTGCGACCGGAGGCCACGACATGGGCGTGGAGCCGCGTGCCCGAGTCGATGCGAACACCGGGTCCCACGATGGCGTACGGCCCGACCTCGACGTCGTCGGCGAGCTCTGCACGCGGGTCCACCAGGGCGGTGGCGTGGATACGGGATGGCCTGGTGCGCGCGCTCACCGCTCAGCCTCCTCGGTCAACGACGCTCGCGAGCAGCTCACTCTGGGCGCACAGCGCTCCATCGACGCTCGCCTCGCCCGAAAGCTTCCAGACGTTGGTCCGGTGCTGCATCACCGTTACTTCGAGGTCGAGGCGATCACCCGGTACCACCGGCCGTCGGAACTTCGCCTTGTCGATGCCGAGGAAGTAGAGAAGGCTCGTCGTCTCGTCGAACGGCTCGCTCGCGTAGGCGAGGATGCCGCCAATCTGCGCGAGCGCTTCAATCACCAGGACGCCCGGCATGATCGGGTGCTGCGGGAAATGCCCGAGGAACCACGGCTCGTTCATGCTCACGCACTTGTGACCGCGAATCACCTCGTTCGGCACCACCTCGGTCACGCGATCGACCATTACGAACGGCCAGCGATGCGGCAAGATCCGGAGAATGCGCTCGATGTCGAGCTCGGTGCGCTGCAGTTTCGGCGGTCTCATGAGCCGCCACCGACGTTCGTAGGGGGGTCGGTCCGACGGATGATCGCCTCGGGACGGAGGCCCATGACGGCGCCACCCGACGGCGGGATGCTGCTGACGGAAGGCGGGTTTACTCGGGCCGGTGGAGGGGAAGAAGCGCGCATGCAGAGGCTCGACGGCGGCACGTCGCTCCCGCGGCGGCGCGCGGCGATGCGATAGAGCTCGGCAAGCCCGCGCAGCCAGCGATGCCGCTCGACCGCGGGATAGCCCGCGACGGTGCCGCCTGGCGCAACGTCCCCGATCACGCCGCTCTTGGCGGCGATGCGCGCCCCGTCACCGATGGTCACGTGATCGGCAACGCCCACCTGACCGCCCATCATCACGCCACGGCCGACCACCACCGATCCGGCGAGCCCGCTCTGGGCGGCGATCACAGTGTCCTCACCGATCTCGCAGTTGTGGCCGACATGCACCTGCGCGTCGAGCTTCACGCCCTTCTTCAGGAGGGTGGGGGCGAGCGTGCCCGACGCAACCGTGCAAAGTGCACCGATATGGACGCCGTCTTCGATGACGACGCCGCCGAGCTGGGGGATCTCGCGGATGGTCCCATCGGGGCCGGCGGCCCAGCCGAAACCAGCATCGCCTATCACCGCCCCAGGTCCGATGGTGACTCCGTTGCCGATGCGCACGCGCGGCATGAGGACAGCGCCGCGACCGATCTTCACGCCTTCGCCGATGACCGGATCATCCGCCGGGACATCACCCGAGTCGAGCAGCTCGGCGAGCGCCCATGCGGCGTGTGGGTGGAACCAACCGGGCAGCCCAGCGACGTCTTCGCGGCCCGCGAGCGCTTCGTCGATGAGCAAGAGCGCGCCCCGTCGACGCGCAGAGATGGCCTCGGCGATGTAGCGCGCAGCAAGGAGCGGCGCGAGATCGCCAGCGCCCGCATGCGTCACGGTCACGAGGCGGCGAACGACCCCGCGCGCGTTGTTGCGCACGCCGCCGCCGTGCCGCTGGACGCAGTCCTGGAGAGGACGCGGGGGGAGCGGTATCCCGCTCGTCTTCGACATGGGTGCGGGGCCCGTGACGTCCCGAGCCTAGGGCTTCTTCGGACCGGTGGGCGCCGCGGGGGGGGCGCTACCGCTGTTGTAGAGCTGAATGGCCTTGTCCGTCAGATCGAGATCCGTGCGCACGTAGGCGACCGTGGCCTTGTCGAGGACGACGTCGATGTTCTCGCTCGTGGCGATGCGCTTGATGATGGCAAGCACCTTCTCGAACACCGGGTCGGTGAGCTCCTTCTGCTTCTTCTCGAGTTCCTTGTTGTACTCTACGAAGATCGCCTGGAGCTCCATCATCTGCTTCTGCCACTCGTCGACGCGCTTCGTCAGCGCGTCTTTCGGGAGGACCTTCGCCTGCTTGTCGAGGTCCTCGCGCTGCCGCTGCAAGTCCGTCTGCTTCTTGTTCAGCTCCTGCTGTCGATTGTCGAACAGCTTCTTCAAGGTGGCCTGCGCGCGCAGGCCATCTTCCGTGCTCGCGACCGCACGCTGCACATCGACGACGCCCACCTTCGTCTGCGCCGAGGCGACCCTCGGGAGGAGAAAAAAGGCGAGGGCGATGGCCGAAGAGACGATCGCGGTGACCATACGGTGGCGAGTCATGGGGGCCGAGGTACCGAATGCGGCGCGCCGGGTCAAGCGGCGGGTCGGGCGGAGGCGTCCGAAGACCGAAACGAGAACGGCGGTTTACACCCGACCCGGCAAAAACGTCCTACGGTTCACAGGCCTACCGGGCCGCAGGGGCAGTTTCTTCGGGATAAAAGAGGTGTCCGCAGGCCTCGACCGCGTGGCACGCGAAGTGGATACTGTGCCTCGACGGGCGGCTCGCCAGGCCGCCTGGAGTCGGGGTGCACGCCCCGCTGTCGTTCCTCGGAGGTCACCGATCATGATGTCTCGCTTCGCTTCCCTCGCATCCATGATGCCCTCCGTTGTCTCGAAGAAGGCGGCGGTCGTCGGCGTGCTCGCGGCGCTCGGGACGGTGGCGTGGGCCGGCTGCAGCTCGGGCGGTGACACACGTTATTATTGCGATAGCACTGGGTGTTTCGACTGCGACGCGTACGGCTGCTCCAGCGTTAGCCCACCGCCGCACCCGACCTGCACCGGCTCGATCAGCTGCGCGGCGGGGTCGGTCTGCACCGCGAACGGGTGCACCCAGACCTGTTCCGACGAGATCCCGTGCGCGAAGGGCGAAGTCTGCAAGTCCGGGCTTTGCGCGGCGCCAAACGTCGAGCCGGGCGCCAAGAAGGACTGCACCACCAAGGCGGATTGTCCCGCCGGCACGTGCGTCGCGGGAACGTGCGAAGCCTGCGGCGGCACCGCGGGCCCGTGCCCCTGTACGGCGGCTACGGATTGCGCGACCGGTCAGGCATGCATCGCCGGGGCGTGCACAGCCGCCCAGAACGTCTGCAAGTTCTCGAGTGAGTGCGCGGATGGAAAGCTCTGCGCGGACGGCCGCTGCCTCACCAGCTGCCTGGCCGCCCCCTGTGGAAATGGGTTCACGTGCGAGAAGGGCGTCTGCCAGCCCGGCGGCGGCGGCTCGGCCTGCACCGGCGACGCGCAGTGCGGAGGCGACACCCCACACTGTGTGGCCGGCCGCTGCGCGAAGGCGTGCACCGGCGAGGCGCAATGCGGGAGCGGGAAGTTCTGCGATCAGGGCGCCTGCGTGAACGACACGCGCCCGAAGCCGAACTGCACGACCGACACCCAGTGTGGCGGAAGCTCCGCGACGCCAAAGAAGTGCCTGGATGGCTTCTGCAAGTACACCTGCACGACCGCGCAAGGCGACGGCTACTGCAAGACCATCGACAACCGGATCGGAGCCTGCGCGAAGGACCTGGTTTGCCGCAGCGCTGCCGAAGCAAACGCCCAGTGCGTCCGCCCCACCGACTGCGGAGCCGGCAAGGCCTGCATCGACAACCTCTGCAAGTAAGCCCGCGCTACGCCTCGGCATGGCGTATCGCGAACCGCGTCACCCGAGCGTACGGCGCATCTTCAAGGACGCGGTGCCCACGCGGTTGACCAGACGGCCCTCACCGACGAAGGCAAAGCGCTCGTACAGGCGCACCGCCGGGTTCCCTTCGCGAACGGTCAGCGCGATGGCGGGATATCGGCCTACCGAGGCGTCAATCAGCGCGCCAAGCAGCAGCGAGCCGATGCCAAGGCCGCGTGCCGAAGGCAGCGTCGCGATCGCCAGCTCTGGCACCTCGTCGGTCCATACCTTTGCCGCGTCTTGCTTGCCCGGGGCCAGCCGAACCCACGCGGCCCCGAGGAGCTCCTCTCCGCGAACCGCAACCACGCCAAGATCGCCGTTGCGACCGAACCCCTCGACGTAACAGAGGAGGCTGGGATCCGTCTTGGCCCGCGCGACGTCGTCGTCCGTCCCGTCCGTCATGGCGGCCAGCGTCACCATTCGCCAGAGAAACGGCGCATCTTCGCCGGTCGCCGGTCGGAGTGAGACAAGCGCGCTCATCTTCAGCCAGCCTTCAGGACGTCGACCTGCACGGTGACGTATTCGGCGTCGAAGCGTGACCGAAGGACGTCGCCCAAGCTGGTCCCAAGGTTCGGATCCGCTCCGTCCGCCGTCACGTGCACAGTGACCGCGTCGTGGCCGGTTCCGAGCGACCAGACGTGGAGCGCATGAACGCTGGTCACGCCAGGATGCGCGAGGATGCACCTCTTCACGCGCGCAACGGGGAGGCGCGCCGGCGCTGCGTCGAGCAGCACGAGCCCGGCGTCGCGAACGAGCCGAAACGCGCCGACGACGAGGATGGCGACCACGAGAAAGCTGGCGAGCGGATCGACGATCGGTGAGGCGCCATAGTGAATCGCGACCCCGGCCGCGAGCGCAGCGAACGATCCGAGCGCGTCGCCTAAGAGATGCAGCCAGGCCCCGCGGAGGTTCAGATGATGCGCGTGCGCGGCCGCGTGATGGCCCTCGTCGTCGTGCTCGTGCTCGCTGTCCTCGTTGCTCGGCGCGGGGCCGTGCGAGTGTCCAGCGTGCGAGTGGCCGGCCTGCCCGTGCATCGCGCCGTGCAGAACCCATGCGCTGAATCCGTTCACGACGAGCGCCGCCAGCGCGACCATCAGCATGATCCCCGGGCGCGGCATGGTGGGGTTCGCGAGGTGCTCGAGCGAATCACGAATGAGCTCGATCACGACGCCGAACACGAGGACGCCGTTCACCAGCGCCGCGAGCGGCTCGACGCGCCGTAGCCCGAACGTGAATCGCGAGCTCGGCCGACGCGTCGCCAGCCTCATCGCCGCAAGGCTGATCGCCAGAGCGAAGACGTCCATCAGCAGGTGATAGGCGTCGGCCTCGAGAACATCGCTCCGCGCCGCCTTCGCCCCGAACAGCTCGACGAAGAAGAATGCCGCAATGGCGACGAGGACGACGAAAAGCCTCCGCGCCTGGCGCTTCTCGTCGGCAGTCTCTCCGCCGTCCGTTCCCTTCTCTGCGAGCTCGTGCGCATGACCATGCCGGGCGTGGTGGTCGTGTGCGTGCCTGTGCCCGGCGTGGCCGTGCGCGGCATGCGCCGGCGCGCCCTCTTTCTGATCGACGGCCATTAGAGGAGAACGAAGTCTTCGCCGATCGAGGTCGCCGTCCCTGCGAGGACACTCATCGTCTCGTCGTCGCGCTCGACCGCCGCGAGGTACAGCCCTGACAAGATGGCCGGATGGTCGCGTACCAGGCCGAGAAACTCCTCGCGCGGCAGGTGGAGCGTCACGGTGGGGTGCACCGCGACGACGTCCGCGTTGGCCTTGCGGCGGAGGACGAGCGCGACCTCGCCTACCGTCTCGCCGACGGGCAGCGTCGCGATGACGAACGATTCCCCGCCCTCCTCGTGACCGACCACGGCCACCTCGCCGGAGGCGATGAGATGGAGGCCCGTCGTGTCCTTGCCCTCCTCGATGAGCTTGTCGCCCTTCTCGAACACGCAAGTCTCGAAGCGCTCGACCAAGGCCGGTCGCTCCATCGGGTCGACCGCCAGCAGGAGCTTCGACGTCCGAAGCAGGTTCGCGACCATGCGCCGGCGGCAGTGCGCAGCCAGCTCGATCCCCACGTCGGGACGCTTCTCGGCGACCAGCTCGAGCGCATCCCGGCGGGCCACGAGGAGAATCGACGGGCGGCATGCGACGACGCTCGCCGCTCGAGGGGCGCGCGACAGGAGGGCCATCTCCCCGAACAGCGCACCGTTGTTCAGGCGCGCCAGCGTCACCGTGGTGCCGCCTTCGGTGACACGACGAACCTCGAGCTCACCGCGCGCGACGATGTACGCCTCGGCGCCTTCCTCTCCCTCGGAAATGACCGCGCTGCCCGCCGGTACCGTGAACATCTCGAAGCAACCGATGAGCGCGCGTAGGCCCTCTTTCTCGAGCGCGCTGAAGAGCGGGAGGGGCGAGAAGAGAGGCGCCTCCGATTCGGCGAGCGCCTCGTACTCGAGCGACGCGTCGTGGATGATGCCGGTCGCCTTCGACAGGAGCGCGGGACCCGTGAGGAACGAGCTGAGCGGCTGAAAGCTCGCGTCGTGCGGGAGCGGCGGAGGCGGCGGCGCCGCGTCGTCGGCGAGGCGCGGGGAGCCGGCGCAAAAGGCCGCCGCGATCTCGTCCATCAGCGGTGAAACGTCGATGCCAAGCTGCCTCAGGTCGCCGAGCGCGGCCACGGCAAGCGGCAGGTTGCCGGTATCGACCGCACGTTTCACGCCGAGCTCGAAGCCCTCGATGGCGGCTTCGGTGCGCCCGGCGTCGGCGAGGAGACGGCATGTGAGAATCAGCGCGCTCGAAACCGAGGCGTCTTGCTGGACGACCGCCGCGCTCCAGCGCAGCGCCGCCTCGCGCTCCCCTGCAAGGAGCAGTGCGAGCGCGCGATCGAGCGGCGAATCGACCGACTGTGCTCCGGGGAGATCCGGCGGGGCCACGCGCATGATTCGCTCTTATACTACACGGGGCGCGAGATGCTTCAGTCGTCCTCGTCGGGCTTCGAATCCTGCCCTTCGTGCGGCGACCGACGCTCGATCAGAGTGCTCATCGCATTGGCCGTCGCGGTCACCAGCGGGACCACCTTCGGGTAATCCATGCGTGTGGGCCCTATGATGCCCACCGATCCCGCGCTGCGACCTTGATTCGTGTAGGAGGCGCCGACGATGGATAGGTGTCCGCCCGCGAGACCCCCGGCCTCGCGGCCGACTACCACGGAGGTCCCCTTGGCCGCCAGCGTCGCGTCCAGCAAGCGAACGATGCTCTGCGCCTCGTCGAGCGCGTTGACGATGTCCTTCAGGCCTTCGCCGCCCGCGAATTCGGGCAAGTTCAGGAGCTTCGCGCGTCCCTCGATCACGACATCGGCCTCACCGTCGGCGGCGTCCGCCAGGGCGGCCTCACCGAGCTCGAAGGCGCGCTTTCGCACCGAGTCGTTCTGGACCTTGTCGCTCTGGAGGCGCCTCGCAAAAAGCTCGCGGAGCTCACCGAGGGAACGCCCTTCGATCACGTCATCGAGCAGATTGTGCACCTTGAGCAGCTCGTTCTCCTCGACCGTGGCCTTGAAGAAGACGTTCTGCACCGAGCCGTTGGTCATCACGAGAACCGCCAGGACCTCCCCCGGCAAGGTGCGGATGAACCGGAGGTGCTTCAGCGTGAGAGTCTCGGCGCGCGGCGAGACGACGACCGCGGCCGTGCCCGCGATCTCGGAAAGGAGGCGGCCGGTCTCACGGAGGAAGTTCGGGCCGGGCTCGATCTCGGAGAAGCGCATCACGAGGTTCGTGTTCTCTTCGTCGGAGAGGACCCGGACCTCCATCATGGCGTCGATGAAGAGGCGAAAGGCGCGATCGGTCGGAACCCGGCCGGCGCTCGTATGGGGCTGGTGCAGGAAGCCCGCCTCCTCGAGATCGGAGAGGACGTTTCGAATGCTCGCTGCCGAGAGAGCGATGCCTTTCTTGGAGAGGGTGCGCGAGCCGACCGGCTCTCCGCTTGCCACGAACTCCGTGATGCACGCGTAGAGGATCTGTCTCGCGCGCTGCGACAGCTCCGACATGACTGGGTGACGATAGCATTTCGCGGGCGATTTTCCCTGGAGCCCCTGGCAGGAGTAGGCTTTGTCTCAGGATGGGCCGCCGAACGAGCACCCTAGCCGCGCTGATCGTGAGCGTCGTCGGATGCGGCGCGGGCGGCACGGCGCAGGCAAGAGGCCCGGCACCGCGGGACCATCGCGCGAGTGCAGCGACCGGCGCTCCGAGCACGAGCGATCCGAGCATGAGCGCGACGGAGCGCGATGACGAGCTGCCGCCGCTGCCTGCGCCGGACGCCGTCCCGAGCGACGCCACCGGTATCAATGTCGTGCCTCCGGGGGGCAACGGGAAGGCGGGGCCCGCAGCGCGCTACGCGTCGCTGGATCGCGCGACCTGCGAGGCTGAGCTCGGTAAGCGCAACATCGCCTTCGATCGCGTCGGCGAGGCACGCGGCGTCGTGGCACCGTTGCGGCTGAAGGGTCTCGTCGGCGGAATCGATTTTCACTCGATGCTCCCTGCCGCAGCGCGCAGGACGTCGCCCTACGAGATCTACGACTGCCGCCTCGTGCTCGCGCTGGACGACTGGGCGCGCGTCCTTTCACGCCACGACGTCATCGAGGTCGTCCACTACTCGGTCTATCGCCCGCCGCCGGCCAAGCAAGTCTTGAACGGGGCCGGACGGCGCCACAGCGGCGGCCTCGCCATCGACGCGGCGATCTTCAGGACACGTGACGGGCGCACCCTCAGTGTCGAGAAAGACTTTCACGGACGCATCGGGAGCAAGCCGTGCGTCGCGCCGACCCTTGGACTGCCCACCGAGGCCCTGACCCTCCGGAAGATCGTTTGCGAGGCCGCCGACGCGCAGCTCTTCAACGTGATGCTGACGCCGGATTACAACTGGCCCCATCGGAATCACTTCCACCTCGAGGTGACGGCCGGTGTTCGCTGGACACTTGTGCGGTGACGCCTCCCAAGGATCAACGTAGGAATGACCAGTCTACGTATAACCATCTTCACCGTTCATCGAGCTTCGCCAGGCGCTCCGCCAACTTTGGCTTTCGTTTTCGCACGAGGGTGACTCCGCGCTCGAGTGCGCGAGTCCACGCTTTTCCTCGACCAAGCGCCCCCCGCCACGCGACGCGCAGGTCGCCGGGGCGCAGCTCCTCGAGCGCCTCGATGAGCTGCACGGCTTGCGTGAGATCCTTGTCGGCCTTGGCCTGGAAGGCGGCCGACCGGTCCTGCGCCACGAGCAGCTTGAGGACCGCGAACCGTGCCGGGTGCGGGACGGTGACGAGCACCCCTCCTCCGCTCACGATGGCCGCGGGTTGCGTGTCCTCGATCGCAAGCTCGAGATACCGAACGGGGGCGGCGGCGGCGTTCAGCCGACCGATGTGCACGGGCCGCTCCGTCGCCTTGCGATCGCTGGGCGTGACGAGGTCGACCCTCAGGCCTCGGCCGCGCACCTTGAACGAGGTCGAGGCGTCCTTGACGGAGAAACCCGGCACGGGCAAAAATCCCATCTGGAGCGCCTCGATCGCGCGTGGAACGTCGGCGTCAGCCGCTGGGACGGCCACCTCGAGAACGCGCGCTACACCGATGTCGACATCCTCGGTACGGGCCGCGGGTCCCTCCCAGCGGACGCCGAGCACGTTCCCGAGCGCGAGGAAGGCGTGCGTTCCGACCAGTACTCCGCCGAGCCTGAACACCCCCGCGTCCGCGAGCGCCCCGAGAACGCGCGCCGACGCGGCGTCGGTCACGGCGGCTCCTCCTGCGCGGAGCACCGCGGCCAGCTCGTCGATGCGCGCGCGGTCGTCGCGCAGGGCCTCGCGTTCCGCCGCGAAGCGAACGATGACTGCGTCGAGCTCGGGGCTGCGCGCACCGACGTAGGCCTGCCGGGTCGTCCCCCCGGGCGTGGAATACTGGAAGTAGTAGTAGTCGCGGCCCTTGATCGACTTGCTGACAAAGGCGCCAGGCGCGTGCCCGATCGAACGATTCGCATCGAACGCGAGAAGCTGGTCCAGGAGCTCCGCGTACGAGGTCTGGGTGGTAATCGAGAGTGGCTTCACGCGACTTTCCAGCACAGTGGGATCCGAAGCTTGGAATTCACGTGACTTGAAGTCGCGGC
>JADMIO010603999.1_pt1 | contig 52909 bp, 43 predicted proteins | sample 8958161 | NCBI WGS metagenome assembly JADMIO01 (sample SAMN16585339, study PRJNA669376) | soil metagenome | isolation source: Crop rotation soil | place: USA: Cullars Rotation, Alabama | collected 2011 | reverse complement strand
CCGCGACTTCAAGTCACGTGAATTCCAAGCTTCGGATCCCACTGTGCTGGAAAGGATGGATCTGGTCGTGATTCGGAAAGCGCACCTCGGTGCCGACCGCGATCGGCAAGAGATGGGGGACGAACTGCTTGTCGATCTGGTCCATGACCGCCGACCGTCGCGGCGCGCCGGGTGCGGACGTGGCGCCCGGCGCCCGCAGGAACACCACCGCGCCGGCGACGCCGGTCCCGTCGCTCGTCACGACGCGGCCGCGAGCCTCGGCAGCGTGCGCCACGGGCGGCGCAACCGCGACGGCCGACAGCAGGACGGCGGCGACGGCGAGCGCGCGGACCATCCTCGGTTTGGTACCAGGGGCACGCCATCGTGCAAAGCGCGGGCGTCGCTGGCGACGCCCTGGCGGGAGGGTTAGGGTCGCGCCATGTCGCCGACGCGCTACGTCGCTCCGGGCCTCGGTACGAAGATATTCAACCTGATTCCGAGCGGCCTCGCGCGACTCGGGATCAGCGTGTACGGATCACGGGTGCTCGCCGTCCGCGGGCGGCGGAGCGGCGAGTGGCGCACCGTCCCAGTGAACCTGCTGGAGCACGAGGGCGTGCGTTACCTGGTTGCGCCGCGCGGCGAGACGCACTGGGTTCGGAACCTCCGCGCCGCCGGTACGGGCGAGCTCCGCCTCGGCGGGAAGCGCGAGGTCTTCGCCGCGCGCGAGGTCGGCGAGGCCGAGAAGCCGGCGATCCTGCGCGCCTACCTTCGCAAGTGGGCGTTCGAGGTGAACCAGTTCTTCCAGGGCGTCGGCGCCGACGCGTCGGAAGAGGAGATCCGGCGGATCGCTCCGGGCTATCCGGTCTTCCGGATCGAGTGAGGCGCGCCGTCTACTGAAGCGCGCGGCACATCGCCGCGACGTGCCGCAGATCCGTTCCGCAGCAACCGCCGATCACCGCCAGACCCGGCAGCCGATTGCGGAGCTCGCGATACTGACGGCCGAGCTCATCGGGGTTCCCGACGTCGAGCTCGGTCGACTGGTCGAGCTCCGCGTGACTCTTCGTCGACGCGTTGGCGCGGAGACCGCGGATGCGCGCCGTCTCCGGCGCTCCGGCCCTCAACACGCCGGCGAAGTGCGTCGGGTGGGCGCAGTTGATCATGTAGTAGGCGGGCGCCGACCCGGTCGCCGCGTCGACCTCTTCGATCGCCGACTGCAGTGAGTCGCCGTTCGGCAAGCGGCCGTCGGTCTCGAGGGTGAAGGAGATCACGGCCGGCAGACCGGCGCGCTGCGCCGCGCGCGTCACGCCGATCGCCTCCGCGGGATACGTCATGGTGATCGCGGTCACCAGATCGGCGCCGGCGCCGCGGAACGTCTCGACCTGCGCGGCATGGTAGCGCTCGGCGTCGCGCGCGCTCATGAAGCTCTCCGGATTGTAGCCGTCGCCGCGCGGGCCGACGCAGCCGCTCACCACCATCGGCGTGGTCTCGGTCGCGTGCTCGGCGCGAATGCGCTGCAGCAGCTCGACGGCACGTCGATTGGCGCCGGCAAGCGTCGCCGCCGAGTAGCCGAGCTTGGTGCCCCAGTCGGCGCTGGCGCGCCAGGTCGCGCTCTCGAGCACGAAGCCGACGCCGTGCTGCTTTGCCAGCGCGACGTAGCCGAGAAAGTATTTTCTCAGCGCGGCCTCGCCCGCGGCGTTCTTCAACAGGTCGAACGCGGCGAAGTAGGGGAGGTCGAGACCCTCGTGAAAGACGAGCGTCGTTTCGAGGCCGCCGTCGGTGAGGAAGAGCCGGCCGGCGAGCTGCGGAAGGTGGTTGGGATCGGGAGTCAGAGCGGTCTCGTTAACGAGGAGTCGCCTCGGTCGCAACCTGGGCGGCCAGCACCGGAGCAAACGGCCCCAACCGACGGCGCTCGAGCTCCCTCGTCAGCAGGCGCCGGATCCGGTTCTTCGCGAACAGGGTGAGGAACGTGGTGCCGAAGTAGCCGTACGGCAGCTTCGGGCTCTCCTCGAAGTAGCGAAGCTGCTGGAACGGCCGCGACGCATACGCGTGATGATCGGCATGCCGCGACAGCCCGACCAGCGTGTAGAGCGTGAACCACGAGTCGGTGTCCCACGAGTCGACGGTCCGCACGCGCCGCGACGTGCGCGCGAGTCCCCAGTGCTCGAAGTAGTTGACCGCCTCGAGCAAGCGAATGGCGAGCGCGGCTTGCAGCACGAGGATCGCGAAGGCGCCCGGGCCGAGCGCGACCAGGACCGCCACGGCGATGCCCCACTCGAGCGCCAGGCCGTGCACGACGCGGCTCTTCAAGAGACGCCGATCCCACCACGGCATGTCCTCGTCGCCGAGTCGCTTCGCTTCGATCCGCCACGCGCTCCGGAACTGCGCCGGCACGGTGCGAAAGAAGAACGCGTCGGAGCGCTCGCCGAAGCGGGCCGTCGCCGGATCATCCTCGGTGCCGACGCGCGCATGATGCCCGCGCACGTGCTCCGTGTAGAAGTGCTCGTAGAGCGTCGAGACCAGCATCAAGCGTCCGAGCTGCTGCATCATCGGAGACGCTCGATGGATGAGCTCGTGCGCCACCACGAAGCCCGAGTAGCCGGAGTTGATGCCGACCAGAAGGAAGCCGACCAGCGTGTCGGTCGTGAAGAAACCGTGCAGCGCCACCATCCGCACCAGCAACGCCACGTTGGCGATCTGCAGCGCGAAGAGCGCGTAGAGCACGCCGTCGAACGGCCAGCCCGGCATGGTCGCGAGCGGCTGGCGCCGTTCGCGCGGGCTCCGCATGTCGAGGGTGATCGACGCGATCAGCACGACCAGCCAGAGGAGGGAGAAGTACCAGACGTGCGGCGCGGTCAGGAGGAACGCGCAGGACGCGACGGGCAGCACGAAGCAGAGCAGATGCAGCGCCCAGATCCGCGTCGTCTCGAACGACCGGACGACCGGGACAGTTGACTCGGTAGCGACTCCAGCGGGCATCGGGCTCTCCTCACCAGGGGGCGGATCTCACATACGCTCTCGTATGTGAGAAGGACTTCCCACATACGGCGCCGTATGTCAAGAAAGCAAACGCGTGAGCGAGCAGAACCGCAGCCGGGCAGACGCGAAGCAGGAGACGCGGGAGGCGTTGATTGCGGCCGCGCTCGCCGAGATCGCCGAGCACGGACTCGACGCCCCGAGCCTCGACGCGATCTGCGCTCGCGCCGGCTTTACGCGCGGCGCTTTCTACGTCCACTTCAAGGACCGCGCCGATCTACTGGCCGCCGTCGTCGCGCACGCCATGACCGTCTTCATGGACGCGGTGATCGCGACCGGCGGCGAGGGCCACGACCTCGAGCGCACGATCGACCGCTTCGCCGACGCGGTCATGCAGGCGATGGCGGCGCCAACCGCGGCGGGCGCCGCCGGCAAGGGCAAACGCCGCGCCGCACCCGCGCGATCGGCGCTGCCGCTCCCCGCGGGCGTTCCGTTCGCGCGCGTGCTCGAAGGCGTCACTCGCGACCCACGTCTCCGCGCCGGCTTCACGAGCCTCCTCGCCGGCGCCGCCGGCCGCCTCGCCGCCATCGCCGAAGACGGCGCGCGCGCCGGCACGATTCGCGCCGACGTCGACGCCGCTCAGATCGGCGTGCTGCTCGTCCTGGTCGCCCTCGGCGTGACCGTCGCGCTCGACGTCGACCTACCCGTCGCCCCGTCGGCCCTCCGCGATACCGTCCTCCGCTTACTCGCCCCGAGGGTGTAACGACGCGAAGGGAGCGTTGATCCGAGGCGCCCGAATTGACTTCGGGCGCCGAGAGTCATCGGAGCATTTTTGGGCGCATTCCGCGCCCAAAAAGCGCACGGGGCTGAAATCGAAGGTACGCTGAAATGGAACGACCCGGCTAAAACCGAAACCTATAGCTGAACTGCCACCCGCCGTCGGACGGGTCGTCGAATCCCGTCGCCGGTCGATGGCTCGTGACCCGGAGATACTCGATGCCGAGCCGGTGCCGGAGGCCGATTTCGACCAGGTACGCGAAGGTGAGAGCGTAGCCGTGCTCGCGGGTGATTGGCGGTCCGTCGTGGTCGTCGATGCGGAAGAAATCGTAGCGCGCGGTGAGACGGTGGCGGCGGTAGTCGAGCGAGAGCAGCGCGTAGACGGCGCGGAACGCGCTGTCGAAGTCGTTGACGCGCGTCGAGGTGGAGCCTTCCATGTACTGCGCGAGGATCGTGACGTGGGCGAGCGGACGCGCGACCGCTCCGACGGTTCCGAAGCGCGTCGACCAGCCGCCGCTCGCCTCCTGTTCCGTCAGGTTGTCGAAGTAGCCGACGTGGAGCGCGACGGTCTCCTGCCGATCGGTGAGGACGGCGCGGGCGTACACTGCGGGGCGGTGGTCGTGCTCGTCGAAGACGGACGTCGTTCGGCCGCGCGCCGGGAGCGGCAGCTCGACGTTGACGCCGGCCAAGTAGTCGCTCAGCACCCAGCCGCGCTGGGCGATGAGCGCGCCCATGTCGTCGGAGCCGAAACCGAATCCACCGAGCACGTCGAGCCGCAGGCGGTCGCCGAGCCGCCGCCACCATTCGCCCTCGATTCCAGTCGACCGCATCTCCTCCCACTGCCAGGTGCCGAGCGCCGACGGCGTCAACGTGTAGGCGGGTGTCCAAGCCGGGCCGGTGTGCTCGAGGGAAAGCGGCGGGTTCATGGCGCCGGCTTGCACGCCGACGCCGTGTGCCGCGTCACCCCACTCGCGGCGCAGGAAGGCCTCGATCAGGAGCGGCCGCGTGCTCATGTCGCTGTCGGTCTCGAGCTCGACCTGCGCCCGCGGCACGAGCCCGAACGGCAGCGACCCGCCGATCTCGAGCGCGAGATGTGAAAGGACGAGGCGGCTGTCGCGGCTCGACCCGTCGCCGTTGGGATTGCCGCCGTAGCGCGTCTTCCCCGGCCCGCGATCCGTCCACGCGAGCTGGCGACCGGTGTGCACGATCCGCGTATCGAGAAGCGCGCGCAGGCGGAGCGGCCGCTCGGGCTCGAGCGAGTACTCGTCGGCGTTGCCCGCGGATGGTGCTGACGCGAGCAGCGCGGCGAGCGCCAAAGAGAGCGTGCCGCGAACGATCGAGCTGAAGCGAACGGGCTGCGTGCGGAGGTGCATAGCGCGCAACCACCTTGTCCGCCATCGGTCGCTGTGCGATTGCTGGCGGCCATGTCACGCGGTCGCGTTGGGACGCCGCTCGTCGCTTTCGTGGTCGGCGTTCTCGCCCTCGCCGGCATGGCGGCCCCGGCCGCGGGCATCGAGCCGCCGGGCTACGTGATTGACGCGACGCTCGATCCGGAAGCCCGCACGATCGCCGGCTCCGTCGAGGCGCGGGTGGTCAACACCGCGCGGGTGCCGATCGGCGACGTCGCGTTCGTGCTCTACCCCAATCGCTTCGCGGCGCTCGACGCGAACGTCGACGACGTGAACCGTCCGTTCGTCTATCCGCGCGAGCATTTCGTCGCCGGCGGGATCACGGTCGATCGCATCGAGGTGCGGCGCGACGGTGCTGGAGGCGCCGCGGTCGGCGCATCGCGCTTCGAGTCCGTCGGCGGTTTTCCCGCCACGTTGCTGCGCGCGCCGCTGCCGGCGCCGCTCGCGCCCGGTGCCGCGGCCACGCTGCGCCTCGACTTCCGTACCCTGCTGCCCGAGCGCTACGGTCCGTTCGGCGTCGCCGACGGGCGCGTCACCGCGATCGACGGCTGGTTCCCAGCGCTGCCCGCGCTCGCCGCCGACGGCACGTGGGACGTCGCGACGCCGGCGCCGTCGGCCTCAGTGCGCGGCCGCCTCCGCGCGCCCGCCTCGTACAAGGTGCTGGTCGGCGAGACGCTCGGTCCGGAGCCGCCGGCCGAAAGCCTCGACTTCGACGTGCCGGCGGGCTCGCCGCCGGCGCTCTTCGCCGCCGAGGACTACGAAGGCAAGCATCGCGACGTCGACCACGCGATCGTCGCGCTCGCCGAGCTGCCGACGCGCCGGTCATTGAAGATCTGGCCCGGCGAGTCGCACGCCGACCGTGTGCTCGACGCGATCGAGCGGATCCTCCGCGAGCGCCCCGCCGGCGTGCCGCTGCCGGGGAAGGCGCTCCTCGTCGTCGAGGCGCCGCTCCGGCTCGAGCTCACTGCCCGCGGCGGGCCGAGCTTGGTCGTCATCTCGGACCGTACGCTGCGGGTGCATCGCCTGCTCCGCGAGTTCCACGAGCGCGCGCTCGCGGAAGCGGTGTACGCGGCGATCCTCTGGGACGCGATCGCCAAGCGCGAGAGCGCCGCCGACGCGCCCTGGGTGATCGAAGGCGTGAGCGCGGCCCTCGCCGACCGCTGGCTCGCCACGGCACACCCGCGGCATCGCACGGTCTACGACTGGATCGGCCTCTTCAACGTGTTCGCGATCGTCGACCGTTTCGAGTCGGCGCCGAAGCTGCCCTTCGGGCGCGCGTTCTTTCCGGAAGGCCGGCACGCCTCGGAGCTGCGCGACGATCGCGAGAGCCTCGGACGCGATCGGCCGCCCGGCCGCACGATCTTCACCAAGCTCCGCAATTCGATCGGCGACGCCGCATTCGCCGCGACGGTCGATCGCTATCTCGACGGCAGCGAGTCGTTCCGCAGCACGGCCGCGGCGGTCGGCGGCCGTCCGGCGGATCGCATCTTCACCGACTGGACGGCGCCCTATCCGGAGCCGCTGAACTACGCGCTCGCCGACGTCGATCTCAACGCGACTCGCCAGCACGACGAGTCGTTCACACAGCGCTTCAGCGTCGTGCGCCAGGGGGGGCGTCCGGTGCGCGAGGCGGTCGAGGCGGAAGTGCGCGGTGCCGACGATCAGCGCACGCGCGTCGTGTGGGATGACGACGGCACCCGCAAGGACTTCACGATCGCGACGCCGTGGCGTGCGCGCCGCGCGCTCCTCGATCCCGACCGCAAGCTTCTAGAGGACGACCGCGTCGACGACGCCGTGCCGCAACCGTTGCAGGTGGTGCTCGACAGCGCCGACGTGACGGTCACGTCGAGCGAGTTCGGCCTCTCGGGTCTCTTCGTGGCGCGCCGGCGCTACGACTACACCAAGGACATCGGGCTGATCGGGTTCTTCTCGGACCGCGGCGTCGGCATGCACGTCGGCCCGCGTCTGCACTTCGGACCGCCGAACGACGCGACGACGTGCCGTCACAATCTCTACGGCTTCTACACGTTCGAGGGCCTGCGCGGCGACTTCCGCGACGACTCGCGGCGCGGCCGCGGCGACGACGGCGTCCTCTCGGGGATCGGGCTCCGCTACGACTACACGGACGAGTACGCCTGGGACAATCCGACCAACGAGACCAAGGTCCGCCTCTTCGGTGACTGGTTCACCCGCCGGCTCGGCAGCTCGTTCGACTATCTCGACTGGGGCGTGCGCATGAGCTTCGTGCGGCCGATCCTGACGCCGCGCACGCTGATCGCCGTGCAGCTGATGAACGCCTTCAGCACGCCGACCGACTCGAGCCGGGTGCCGAACCAGGGACGCTACTCGCTCGGCGGCGACCTGGCGGTGCGCGCCGTGCCGGTCGACGAGCGGCTCGGCGAGAACGTGGCGCTCGCCCGCTTCGAGCTCCGCCAGACGATCTATCCCGAGGTCGATCACAATTTCTTCGACTGGGTGACGTTCCGACACGGGCAGCTCAGGCTCTTCGTCGACGCCGGGCGCGTCGAGGATCGCCGCAGCTCGCTCTACCGGCCGAGCGACTTCGCGGTCGGCGTTGGCATCGGGGTCGCGGGCATGTACGACTTCATGGGCTTCTACCCGTCGGTCGCGTATCTGGCGGTGGCGCAGCGGGTGGACGACGTCGACGAGAGCGGCGTGCAGTTCCTGTTCGGGACGCGGCAAGCGTTTTGAATCGGCACCTGCCCGCGCGGAGGAGCGGGATGCGGCAGCGGATGAGCTCGGCGGTACTGGTCGTGGTGGTGTTGGCGGTGGCCGGGTGCGCCGCGCATCGGGGAGCGGAGCGCAACGATGCCGCGTCGGCCGCGCGACGCGATGCCGCCGCGTCCGGCGCGCGACGCGACGACCAGGGCCGCGCCTACTCCGTGCGCACGATTCCGAAGACGCAGGCGGTGCGCGTCGACGCCGACCACGTGCGCACCAACTGGGGCATCACGCTCGATCTGGTCGGTGAGGACGACGCCAACTACCGCTACAAGCTCTACGACGTGTCGGCCTACAAGCCCGCGCCGGCGGCGACGCCGAGCGCCGCCGAACGGAAGCGCGTCGCCGCGAGCTACGCGGTCGATACGCGCGGCAGCAATCGTCTCCACTTCACGTCGTTCGGCGCCGGACTGCCGACGCAAGGTCAATGGCGCGACGGGTTCGACCTCGCCGACGTCGACGGCGACGGGCACCTCGACCTCGTGCACGGGCCGCCGCGCACGGGTCAGCCGCTGCCGCGCGTCTTCCGCGGCGACGGCCGCGGCCATTGGGAGCTCTGGCGCGCCGCCAAGTATCCGCCGCTGCCCTACGACTACGGCGACGCGCACGCCGCCGATTTGGACGGCGACGGACGCGTCGACCTCGTGTTGTCGTCGCACCTGCGCGGCTTTGCCGCGCTCCGGAACGACGGCGGCGGGGTCTTCAACGACATGGGACGCGGCCTCCAGCTCGTCGCACCCGGCAAAGGCGCGCCGGCACCCTTCTCGTCGCGCGCCTTTCAGCTCGTCGACTGGAACCGCGACGGGCGGCCCGACATCGTGGCACTCGGCGAGGGACCGCGACTCGAGCTCACCCGCGGCGCCGGTCAACGCGCGATGGCGGGCGCCGCCATGGGCCTCGCGCTCTTCCTGAACGAAGGGAAGAACGGTTGGCGGCGCGCCGATCGTCCCGACCCGGGCGACGGCATCTTCGGCCAAGCCCTCGCGGTCGGCGATTTCGATCACGACGGGCGTCCGGACGTCGTGACCGCGAGCGGCATCCTCGGGAGGAACGAGCTGCTCTACTCGGCGACGGCGGACGGCGGCTGGCGGCGGACGGCGGTGCCGGCGGTGCGACCGTCGGCATACGTGCGCGCGGTCGCGAGCGCCGATTTCGACCGCGACGGCCGCGACGATCTTGCGGTCGCGTACACCAGCTACGAGCTCGAGACGTGGCGCTCGGGCGTCGACGTGCTCTTCTCCCGGCCCGACGGCGCGTTCGAGCGTCGCGCCCTCGACATGGTCGAGGACAAGACCGGCGTCTTCGCGCTCGCGACGGGAGACCTCGACGGTGACCGTGCGCCCGACCTCGTGGCGCTCACCGGCGACGGCGCAACGATCGTCTTCCTCGGCGACGGTCGCGGGAGATTCACGCGCGAGAAGACGCCGCCGCCGACGTGGGAAGGGCGCTGTCGCGGCGTGCACGCCGTGTTGCGCGACCTCGACGGCGACGGCCGCGACGAGATCGTTGCCGCGTTCGCCGAGGAGCGCTCCGACGCGAGCGGCGAAGAGCGGTGTCCGCACGGCGGCGGCATCGCGGCGTGGAAGTCAGAAAGTTGACCGCCGCGCGTCCCCTTGCCGGCTTGCGGGTGTGACGGCTTGCGTGATTGATTGTGCGCATCAACAGGGCGTTCGCGGGGCGCTCGGCCGGGCTGCGGCCGGTGCTGCAGAGGAGGATCTGATGAGGAAGGTGGTTGCGGGTGCGGCCCTGGCCATGGCGCTCGCCATTGCCGCGCCGACGCGCGCGCAAACGATCGACGCTTCACACGTCACCAACGATCCCGGAGCGACGCTCCTCCTGCCGTACTTCGAGGCTCAGGTGCCGAAGAAGATCGGCGGCAAGGCGCCCGGCACGACGACGCTCTTCTCGATCAACAATGCGTCGGCGACCGCGATCCTCGCCCACGTCACGATCTGGAGCGATCTCGCCGTCCCGGTGATCGCGTTCAACGTCTACCTCACCGGCTACGACGTGCAGCAGATCAACATCGTCGACATCCTGAACGGCAAGCTGCCGCAGACGGGGAGCGTCGGTCAGGACCTGCAAGACACCGGCAACCCGCTCGATGGCATCAGCAACAAAGGCCCGCTCTCGCAGGACATCAACTTCGCGAGCTGCACCGGGAACCTGCCGCCGCCAGCCGTGCTCGACGACGCCACGATCCAACACATTCGAGCGGCGCTCACCGGTAAACCCTCGACGCTCTTCGCCGGCCAGTGCTTCGGACGCGACTACCTCGAGAAGAAGCCGGTCGCGCGCGGGTTCATCACCGCCGATACGGTCAACAACTGCACGACGCGTCTGCCGAACGACATCAACTACTTCGTCAACGACGTCACCTTTCAGAACGTGCTGTGGGGCGACTCCTTCATCTTGAACAAGACGAAGAAGATCGGCCGCGGCGACGCGCTGGTCGCGATCCGCGCGTCGCTGACCGATCCGGAGGTCACGGGCATCTTCCAGTACTCGTTCTACAAGTCGACCGACGGGAGCCTGGTGCCGGTGGACCATCGACAGCCGCTCGGTAGCGTGTTCGCGGGGCGGTTCATCAACGTGCCGAAGCATCCGCTCTTCTCGAGCGGAACCTCGGCGTTGGTGTGGCGCGACACCAAAGCGAACTCGGCGGCCTTTCCATGCGGCAGCCTGCCGGCGTTCTTCCCGCTCGGCCAACGCCAGCTGGTGGTGTTCGACGAGCAGGAGAATCCCGAGCTGATCGGGTTCGCACCCTTTCCGGCCGCGACTCAGATCGTGAAGGTCGGTGGACCTACGTTCCCGGTCAGCGCGCCGAGCGGCTGGATCTACATGGACCTGAACGCGCCCGCGCCGTCGGCGTCCGGCGAGCCGGTCGAGAACCCGTCGGCGGAGCAAGGGTTCGTGTCGATGGTGTTCGAGAGCAAGGGCAAGTACAGCGTCGGCACGCGGGCGGTCGTCCTCGACGACGCGGCAACAGTCGACCATTTCAGCTTGCCGCTGCCGTAAGGGGTCGAGGAGGACGAGATGCGGAAGGCACGTTTCATCATCGCCGTCATTGGATTGATCGCGACGATCGCCGGGACGGGCGATCCGGCGCGCGCGCAGCTCACCCCCGCGGCCAACCGGATCGCCAACGAGCCGGCCGCCACTCTGCTGTTGCCCTACTTCGAGGTCGAGCTCCCGAAGAAGATCGGCGGCAAGAGCAACGGGATCACCACCATCTTCTCGCTCAGCAACGCCTCGGCGACCGCGATCCTCGCGCACGTCACGTTGTGGAGCGACCTCGCGGTGCCGGTCACCAACTTCAACATCTACCTGACCGGGTACGACACCACGACCGTCAACCTGTTCGACGTCTTGAGCGGCCACCTGCCGCGCACGGCGAGCGCCGGCCAGGATCCGACCGACATCAATTCCAACCCGAACGACGGGATCAGCAACAAGGGTCCGATCTCGCAGGACATCAACTTCGCGAGCTGCTTCGGACAGCTGCCGTATCCGGACCCGATCCCGGTCGAGTCGATCGACCACCTCCGCGCCTCGCTGAGCGGGAATCCGTCGGCGCTCTTCGGAGGCAAGTGCGCGGGTCGGAAGATCGCCGAGAAGAAGCTGACGGCGCGCGGCTACGTGACGATCGACACGGTGAACAACTGCACGCTGCAGTTCCCCGACGATCCGACCTACAACTTCTCGCTCACCAATCAGAACGTGCTGTTCGGCGACTACGCCTACCTCAGCAAGAAGAAGATCGGCCGCGGCGACGCGCTCGTGCACATCGCGTCGCTGCCCGCCACGTTCGCGCCGGGCGACTACACGTTCTACGGCCGCTACGACGCCTTCACCGCGGTCGACGCGCGCCAGCCGCTCGCGACCACGTTCGTCGGCCGCTTCGTGAACGTGCCGAAGCACCCCGTCTTCCCCACCGGCTCGTCGGTGATCGCGTGGCGCGACACCAAGTTCAGGCAGGTGCCGTTCACGTGCGGCAGCACGCCCTTCCCGTTCCCGCTCGCCCAAGAGCAGATCGTCGTCTTCGACGAGCAGGAGAATCCGGAGGTTCCGGTGCAGCCGCCGATCCCGCCGTTCCCGGCCTCCGACATTCAGCCGTTCACGGCGGCGGCGCAGATCGTCAAGGTCGGCGGACCGACGTTCCCGATCGCGACTGCCTCGGGTTTCATCTTCATGAACCTGAATCACACCATCGCGTCGCCGGTGCCACCGGTCGATCCGTCGCAGGCGCAAGCATGGGTCAACATGGTGCTGGACTCGAAAGGCAAGTACAGCGCCAGCTACCGCGCCACCAACCTCGACAGCGCGGCCGAGCAGGGCCACATCCTTCTGCCGGTGCCGTGACATTGAGAACTCCGCGCGCGTAGCGCGCGGCCGAGCGCAGCGAGCCGGGGGATGGACTCGACGCGGCTGTGCCGCGGCGAGTGAAGGGGGAGAGATCCCGCTTTTCAATGTGCTACGCACGCGCGATGGAGCGTAGTGCGGCGGCGATCGCTCGTGATGCGGTCCGGGGCGGTGGGCTTCTCGGGCTCCGGCAGGTCTTCGCGCAAGGGCTGAACCTCGCGGGCTACGCGGTGGTCGCGCGCCTGCTCGGTCCCTCCGACGTCGGCGTGCTTGGGATCGCGCTCTTCGTTATGACGCTCCTCGGCACGTGCGGCGGCGCCGGACTGCAGGCGAGCCTGATTCGTCTTCCCGACGAGCCGACCCCCGACGACTATCGCGCCGTCTTCACGCTCCAGGAGGCGATCATGGGCGGCGTCGCGCTGCTCGCGATCGTCGCGGCACCGTGGATCGCCCAGCTCTACGGGCGACCGCCGGAGGAGGCGTGGCTCTTCCGATTGGTCGGGATCACGCTCTTCGTCACGTCGTTTCAGGCCATCCCGGCGGCGGTGCTCGAGCGCCGTCTCTACTTCGGCAAGGTGGCGATGGTCGAGGTGTCGCAGGCGGCCGTCTACAACGTGGTGCTCGTGTCTCTCGTGTGGCGCGGCTGGGCGACGGCGAGCTTCGGCGTCGCCGTGCTGGCCCGCGCCGTCGTCGGCGCCGTGCTCGCGAGCTGGGCGAGCCCGTGGTCGCCGCGTCTCCGCTGGGACTGGCCGCGCGCGCGCAGCTTCCTGCGCATCGGTCTCCCGCTGCAAGGCGGGGCCCTGGTCGGCCAATTGAAGGACAGCATTACGCCGATCTTCATCGGCATCGCCGCCGGCGCCGCCACCGTCGGCTACGTGCAATGGGCGCAGACGCTGGCGACCGGTCCGCTCTGGGCGTCGATGGTGCTGAGCCGCGTCTATCTGCCGGCCTTCTCGCGCGTGCAGCGCGAGCCGGCGACCCTGGCGCGTTTCGTCGAGGCGGCGGTGCGCGCGACGCACGCGCTCGTGGCACCGGTCGCGGTGCTGGTCTTCGCGCTGATCGAGCCGATCACCACGCTCGTCTTCGGCCCGCAATGGCAGCCCGCGATTCCGATCTTCCGCATTCTCTGGCTCGCCAACCTGATCGTCCCGACCACCACCGCGCTGCTGGCGTTTCTCGCCGCGCTCGGCGACACGCGGACCAGCCTCCGCTTCGCGGTCATCTGGCTCGTGACGACGTGGGTGCTCGGCGTGCCGCTCGTGCTCGCGGCGGGCGGTATCGGCTACGCGCTCGCCAACGCCGGCGTGCTGGCGACCAACCTGCTTCTCTTCGGCATCGCGCGCAGCCGGCTGCAGTTTCATCTGCTGCCGGCGACCGCGCCGGTTTGGCTGTGCGCGCTCGCGGTCGGCATCGGCGTCCACGTCGCGGCGACCTTCCACCCGCCGGCGAATCTCGTCGAGCTCGCCGCCTATCTCGCGGCCGGCGCGATCGTCTATCTGCTCTGCTGCGCGGCCTTGGCGCCGCGCGAGCTCCGGCAAGTGTGGGCGTGGACCCGCGGCAAGGCGTGAAGCGCGGACGCCGCGGCGCCGCACGGACCGCCGATCCGCGTAACGACGTCGCGGCGCCCCGTGATCGTGCCGCCGACGCAGCGGCCGTGCTGCTCGCGATCGTGCTGGCGGGGACGGCGTTGCTGGTCGACCCGCGCGCGGCGGCCGCGTTCGACGCCCCGAAGCGCCTGATCGCGCTGCTCGGCATCGCGGCGGCCGGTAGCATCGTCGTGTGGCGTCGTTGGCTGCGTGCGACGTACGGCGAAGCGCCCACCGGCCGGCCGTTCGTCGGTTGGAGCGCGTGGCAACGCGTCGCCGCGGGCGCGCTCGGCGCCGTGCTGGTGTGGAGCACCGTCGCCGCGCTGGCGTCGCCCCGCCGCGCGATCGCGATCGACGCGCTCCGCACGCTCGCGCTCGCGGCCGTGGCGCTCCCGCTCGGCGCGTCGGCGACCCTCGACGGTCGACGCGGTGCTCGGCTCCTCGGGGTCTTCATCGCATGCGCCGCGGTCAACGCCGCCGTCTCGGTGCTGCAGGGCGCGGGGCTCGAGCTCTTCGCCGTCGCCGCGATCACCGGGCGCACCGATACGGGCGCGTTCCTCGGCAACGAGGGACACCTCGCGCAGGTCGTTGCGCTGGCGGCGGTCGCGAGCCTGACGATCGCCGCCAGCGCGAGGACGCCGCGGACGCGCGGCGCGGCCGCCGCGGTCAGCGCGCTCTTCCTGGTGGCGTTGCTCGTCAACCGCAACCTGACGGCGCTCGTCACGCTCGCGACCGGCGTCGGCACGGCGCTCGTGGTGTGGCGCGGCCGCCGTGCGCTGGTGCCGATCGCGCTCGGGCTCGTCGTGGCGACGGCGGGCATCGCGCTCTACGCACCGCTCCGCGGGCGCGTCGCCGAGGCCGCGCGGTCGATGCGGGCCGGCGACTGGGACGCGGTCACCACCTACCGGCTCGGCCCGTGGACGGCGGCACTCGAGATGGTGCGCGAGCGGCCGCTCACCGGCTTCGGTCCGGGAACCTTCGGCGCCGAGTTCGTGCCGCACCGCCTCGCCGCCGAGATCCGTCACCGGCAGCGCTTCGTGATCCCGCTCCTCACCAGCAGCTTCGGCGAGGCCCATTCGGAGTACCTGCAAACCGCGGCCGAGGCAGGAGTGCCGGCGGCACTCGGGCTCTTGGTCGCGCTCGCGGCGCTGCTCGCGGCGATCGCGCGGCTTGCCGGGCGCGGCGGCGCCGACGACCTACGTCGCGAGGCGGTGGTGCTGACGGCACTGCTCGCCGCGGCCGCCGTCTCCGCCGTCACGTGGTTCCCGTTGCAACGGCCGGTCACCGCGGTGCCGATCCTCCTGGCGGCTGGTCGCGCCTGGCGCGTGCTCGGCGCGACCGCCGCGCCGGAGCACGGCGTCGGGAAGCGGGCCGGGATAGGGGAGCTCGCGATGGCTCTCGTCGTGGTCGCGTTGCTGCTCGGCGCCGCGGCGCCGGAGCTCGGACGGTACGCCGCGGAGCGCCGCCTCGCCGCCGCGACCGCGCGCATCGAAAGCGTGGCGGCGGGCGGCCGCGTCGTGCCCGCGGCGGCGCCGATGCTGGAGCCGTTCGCGGCGGCGGCGAGCGCCACCGCGGACGTGATGCCGGCCGACTACCGGGGACTCATCGCCGCCGGCACGGCGCGATTGGTCGCGGGAGACGCGGCCGCGGCAGGCGCGCACTATCGCGCGGCGCTGGCGCGCGGCGAACGAGCGGAGATCGATCTCAATCTGGCTCGCGCCTACGCGCTCGCGGGCGACCAGTCGAAAGCCGAGGCCGCGTTGCTGCGCGCCGCATGGGTGAGCCCGACGCTGATCGCGACCCTGCCTGCCAAGGAGCGTCCGCGCCTCGAGGCTGCCGTGGCAGAGCTCGTGACGCGGCTCCGCGACGGTACGCTCGCGACCCCGCCGCCGCTTCCCGAAGACGCTGCGTCTCCGCGGCTTTCCGACGACGCGACGTCGTCGCGGTTTTCCGACCACGCCGCGCCGTCGCTTCCCGCCGACGACGCCGCGCCCGCGGACCCCTGAGATGGCGACGCCGCGGCTCTCGATCGTCGTGCCGACGCGCGACACGCGCGCGCTCACGTTGCGCTGCCTCGCGACCGCCTTTGCCGATCTGCCCGCCGGCGCGGAGCTGATCGTGGTCGACGACGGAAGCCGCGACGGGACGGCGGCGGCCGTCGGCGTCGAGTTTCCGACCGCGCGGGTCCTCCGCTTCGACGACGGACGCGGCTTCACCGCCGCCGCCAACGCCGGCCTCACGGCGGCGTCGGGCGAGATCCTGCTACTCCTCAACAGCGACACCGAGCTGCCGCCCGGCACGCTCGCCCGCTTCCAGCGGGCGTTTGCCGACGACCCGCGTCTCGGTGCCGCCGGCGCCGAGCTCGTCTTCCCGGACGGGCGGCCGCAGTGGAGCGGCGGTCGCGCGCCCGGCCGACGCTGGCTCTTCGCCGTGGCGAGCGGAGCCGCGGCCGCCGCCGCCGCGTTACCCGGTTGGCGGCGCTGGCGTTCCGTCGGCGGTCACGGCGGGGCGCCCATCGACTGGGTCCCGGGCGCGGCGATGGCGCTCCGCGCCGCCGCGTGGCGCGCGGTCGGCCCGTTCGACGAAGCGTTTCGGCTCTACGCGCAGGATCTCGACCTCTGCCTCCGTCTCCGCGACGCGGGTTGGCGAGTCGCGGTGATCGCCGGCGCGCGCGTCGTGCACCACGGCGGCGCGAGCGTCGGCCAGATGGTCGGCGCGACCGCCGATCGTCGGCACCCGGAGCATCTCTGGAGCGATCTCGTTTGCGTCATGGCGAAGCGCGGCGGCGAGCCCGCGGGGCGGTCCGCCGTCCGTGCGCTTCGCGCCGGGGCCGGACTGCGGGTCCTCGTCCGGCGGGTGGCGACGCCGTTCGTGCCGGCGGCGCGGCGGGCGACATGGCGACGCGATACCGATGCTTATGCGCGGGCGCGCGCCGCGCTCGCGTACAGCGTCGCCAGCTCGCCGGCGACCCGACGCGGGTCGTGATGGGCGCGGAGCGTCGCGTGGCCCGCGTCGACGAGCGCGCGTCGTAGCTCGGGCTCGGCGGCGAGGCGCGCGACGGCCGTTGCCATCGCGTCCGCGGTCGACGCGAGCAGGACGTCGCTGCCGCTCGTGGCGGCGAGACCATCGGCCGCCGCCGGCGTCGCGACGACCGGCAGACCGCGCGCCCACGCCTCGAGGATCCGCATGCGAACCCCGATCGCGGCCCGCAGCGGCACGACGACGATCGCGCCGCTCGGAAACGCCTCGCCGCTGTCGCGCGGCGGCGGATGCGGCACGAGCCGCTCGAGCGTGCGCGCCGCCGACGGCGTCGCGCCGCCGAACACGTGCAGCACGGCTGCCGGCAGCCGCGCCGCGATCCGCGGCCACACCTCGCTCGTCAGCCATGCAACGGCGTCGGCGTTGGGCGACCAGTCGGCGCTGCCGGGCACGACGACGGCAGGATCGCCCGGCAAAGCGCCGCCCGGCGCCCAACCGTGGGCAGGAAAAGGCGCTGCGACATGGCGGACGGAAACGTCCGCCGCGAGATTGCCGACGTGGACATCCGCTGCGCGATACCCGACGTCGACGTCCGCCGCGCGATCGCCGACGGAAACGGCGGGCGCGAGATCGCCGACCGACTTCCCACCGCCGGCGAGCGCCGTCAAGCGAGCCGCGTCCCGCGCGGTGAGCGTCGTCGTCGCCGCGACCTCGCGGACGGCCGCGCCCTCGTAGCGCGCCAGCCGGCGCGCCTCGGCGCGGAGGAGAAGCGCCGCCGGCCACGGCGCCGACCGCGCGCGCCACGCCCACAGCTCGCTCTCGACGTTCTGCGCGCGCAACACGACCGGCACACCATGCGCGGCGGCCGCCGCGCGGCAATTGGCGACGGCCTGCAGCTGCTCCGCGTGCACCACGTCGAACCGGTGCTCGGCGAGCGCGGTCGCGACCCGGGCCGCGAGCGCCGGGTCGGCGTGACGTGCGATCGTCATCGGCAGGCGCCGCCCGACAGCGAGCAGCGCGGCCGACGTCCACGACCGGCGGCGCGCGGCCGCGTCAGGCGTCATCACCGTCACCTCGTGTCCCGCCGCGCGGAGCGCGTCGATCGTGGTCGCGGCGACCAGGCGGCCGCCGTCGACGGGCGGCCGTGGCGCTTTCGTTCCCACCCACAGCACGCGCATCGCAGTGCTCGTCAGCCGGCGTCGTGCCGTCCGGCGACGCCCGCGTATACGGCGTCGAGCGCGGCGACCGAGCGCTCCCACGAATACCGCGCCTCGACCAAGCCGCGGGCCGCGCACGCGAGGTCGGCGGCCAACGCCGGCGCGTCGAGCAGCCGTACGACGTGGGCGGCGAAGCTCTCGGCGTCGTCGCCGATCAACAAGTGCCGGCCCGGATCGGCCGCGAGGCCGCTCGCCGCGACCGGCGTCGCGACCACCGGCGTGCCGCACGCCATCGCTTCCAGGATCTTGAGCGGCTGTCCCGAGCCCGCTTGCATCGGGGCGACCGCGACGGCCGCGCGCGTCAGCACGGCGGCGAGATCCGGCACGTCGCCCCGCACGAGCACCGCGCCGTCGTCGGTCGCGAGCGCGCGGAGGCGGCGGTGCGGGCGGGCTCCGGCGGCGACGAACGTCGTCCGCGGGCGCGCCTGCCGCACGCGCGGCAGCACCGCGCGGACGAACCACTCGACGGCGTCGACGTTCGGGAAGTAGCCGAGGTTGCCCGTGAAGGCGATGCGGTGCGGGTCGCGTTCCGCGCCGGCGGAAAGGTCCGCCGGCTCGACGCCGTTCGGATTGATGCTCAGTTTCGGAAAGTCGCCGATCGCATCGCGATCGACGGCCGAGACGACCGTCGCGTGCTCGAAGGTGCGACAGAGCCACTGCTCGTAACGCCGCAGGCGCTTCGCCTCGAGCGCGGCGACGAAGCGCAACGGGCCCTGGTCGCGCTCGGCGCGGCGCGCCATGTTGAGCGAGAGCGCGTCGATCAGATCGACCACGCGTGGGAGGGCTGCGGTCTCGACGTGGCGAGCCATGCGCGCCAGTTGCACGTGCACGAGGTCGTGACGGCGGGCCGCGAGCAGCCCGTCGATCGTGCGCCGCATGGCGGGCGTGTCGTAGAGCGCGGTTTGCAGCGGCCGGTCGCCGAGCGCGCCGCGCGCCAAGCCGGCCGCCATCTCGACGCGCGCGAGCGGTACGGTGACGATCTCCTCGCAATGCTGCGCGAGATCAGCGGCGCGGCCGTCGCCGGCCCGCTCGGACGGCGCGGGCGCTGCGAAGGCGACCAGCGTGATGCGATGACGCGCGGCCAAGAGCCGGATCTGATGATAGGCGCGCACCTGAAACCCCTGCCGCGCCGGCGCGGGAAAGCGAGGCGCGACGAAGAGGATCCTCATGATGCGCGTCGCCCCCAGCCCCTCATGCGAGGGCTTCTAGCACTCCGCGCCTGACCGCGCTCACCAGAGGAACGGTAGGAGGCGCGGCGTGGCAGCTGCATAGCGCTCGTAGGCGTCGCCGAAGGTCGCGTAGAGCTCGAGCTCGTCGTCGTAGCAGCGGCGCGCCATCGCGACCACGACGGCGGCGAAGCTCGCCCAGGTGAGGCCGCTCGCCGCCGCCAGCGCCGGTCCGAGCGCCATGATGACGGTGCCGAGCGCCAGCGGATGACGCACGATCGCGAAGGGACCGGTGGTGACGAGATGGCGCGGCGTCTCGGCCGGGTCGAGCATCCGTCCGTACTCGACCAACGCGCGCCGTGCGACCAGCCAGAACGCCAGACCGATCGCGAACACCAGCTCGGCGATCAGAAGACGCAGCGGAGGCGGCGGCGGGTCGGCGTTCCGCAAGGCCAGCTCGCAGAGCACGACGTGCACCGTGACGGCCCCGACCGCGTTCCACATCGCGCGCCGCTCGCTCTCGTCGGCGACCGCGCGGCGCTCGCCGAAGCGCTCGCTCCGGAGCGCGAAGACGGGAATCCAGCCGAGCGCGAAGAGCGCGACGGCCACGTTCGTGGGCGTGATCGGCGTCTCGATCATGCTCCGCCCGCCACGCGCAGCCGCGCGCCGGACGCGGTCGCTAGGCAGGCGAGCCCGGCGAGGATCGCGAGCGTCTCCGCCATCCGCAGGGCGACGGCGACCGTGACGCCGGTCGCGAGCGACGCCCCCCCGACGGTGAAAAGACCCACCTGCGTCGCCTCGAGCGTGCCGAGCGCCGCGGTCACCGGGAGCGCGTGCGCGAAGCCGAGGCCGAGCGAGCTCAAGAGAAGCAGCGGCAACGGCACGGCGATCCCGAACACGGCAAAGAGCGCCATCAGCTCGACGACGTGCAGCGCCTCGATCGCGAGCGACACGCCGAGCCCTGCCGGCACCAAACCGGGATGCGCGGCGAGCAGCTCCTGCAGCGCCCGGTCGCCGCGCTCGGCTTGCACGGCGATCCAGGCGCGCCAACGTCCCGGCAGGAACGCCAGCGGGCGGCGGGTGATGAGAACCAGCGCCGGACGGCCGCGCGCGGCCTGGACGTAGACGACGACCAGCCAGCCGAGACCGACGAGCGCACCGACGGCCGCCGCCAGCATTCCGGCCGTCGAGCCCACGCCGAGCGCCACCACGGCGGCCACGCAGAGCGGGCCGACGATCATGTTCCCGGCGAGCTCGAGCGCGCGGTCGAGCGCGACCGCGCCCGCGGCGCTCGCGGCGGGCATGCCGTTCGCCGCCGACAAATGCGCGCGCACCGGCTCGCCGCCGAGCGTGCCGGACGGCACCACCGATCCGACCGCGCGCGCCGCGAGCCAGAGCCGGGCGAGTCGAAGGAGCGGCAGATCGAACCCGAGCCGGCGCAGCACCATGCGCCAGCGGAACGCGTGCAGCCCGACCGTCGCCAGCCAGAGCGCGACGTAGATCGGCAGCGCCGCCAGCACGAACCGCGTCGGCAGCGCATCGGCAGAGGCCGCCCACCGCCACACGACCCAAGCCGCGGCGGCGCCGGCGAGCGCGGGAAGCGCGAGCCGCCACGTCGCCGTATCCGGCCGGAGGCTCGTCATTTCGAGCTCCGACGGCTCGGAATGCGGCACTCAGCGCGCCAGCTCGTCCGCGTAGACCTCGCGGATCGGCCGGAAGGTGAAGTCGGCGAGCAGCCGCCGCAGCGTCGGCAAGGTTCGGTCGCGGCCGAGACGTTTCCAGAGCCGCACGTACGCGGGCGTTCCGGGCAACGTGCGCGCCTCCGGATCGAGCTCCCAGGGGTGCGAATAGACGACCGCCGAGCCGACCGCGGACTCGTGCGCGAGTAGCCAGCGCGCGATCAGCGAGTAGGGGAGGAAACGCAGCAGCGGACCGCCGCCGGCGTAGGGAAGGTTCCAGCCGCCGAACTTCTCGGCGAACGGCAACGGGAACTCCCAGACGCCGCAGGCGTGACGGTAGGGCGCGCGCGGGATGCTGCGGCCGAGATACGGCATCCAGCGGACCGGCGCGTAGCTCGCGTCGTAGCGGATTCCGAGCTCGGCGAGCACGTCGATCGCCCAGAGGTCGCGCGCCGAGCTCAGGAAGTAGGGCGCGCGATAGCCGGCGACCCCGCCGCCGATCAAGTCGCCGAGCACCGCGAGCGAGCGCCGCACGTCGGCCGCGAAGTCGTCGCGGTTTTGCGTCGCGACCTTGCGGTGCGCGTCGCCGTGGCTGCCGATCTCATGGCCGGCGGCGGCGATGCGCTTCACCAGCGACGGCTGCCGGCGAGCGACGTCGCCGAGTACGAAGAACGTCGCGCGCGCACCCGCGGCGGCGAGCAGATCGAGCAGGACGCCGACGTCGCGTGCGACCGTGCTCGGTAGCCGGTCCCAATCGGCGCCGCGGTCCGGTCGCCAGTCGTCGTGGAACCACTCCTCGACGTCGATCGTGAGCGCGTGCGCGATGGCCATGCCGTGCGGCGAGCTTACGACATGGAATCGCGGTGGGAAACTTGTCGCGCACCGACGAAGCCGCTAGATCATGACGACCGTGAAGCTCGCGCATACTTCGTACGACGTCGTCGTGATCGGCGGCGGCCCGGCGGGATCGACGGTGGCGACGCTGCTGGCGCGCGCCGGGCGCCGCGTACTGGTGCTCGAGCGCGAGCACTTCCCGCGCTACCACATCGGCGAGTCCTTGCTGTCGGCGACGCTGCCGATCTTGCAGCACGTCGGCGTGCTGCCCGCGGTCGAGGCGGCCGGCTTCATCAACAAGCCCGGCGGCACGTTCGTATGGGGCTCGAGCAGCGAGCCGTGGAGCTTCTGGTTCTCCGAGGATCCGGGCGGCTACACCCACGCCTTCCACGTGGTGCGCTCGCAATTCGACGAGATCCTGCTGCGGCACTCGGCACGCGAAGGCGCCGAGGTGCGCGAGGGCGTGTCGGTCGAGACCGTTGAGGGCGACGGTCCGTTCCGCGTGCGGGCGCGCGCCGACGACGGCAGTCGAGTCGAGGCCGACGCGGCGCATGTCGTCGACGCGAGCGGGCAGAACGCGCTGCTCGGCCGGCGTGAGCGGCTCCGCGAGTTCAACCCGTTCTTCAAGAATCTCGCGCTCTGGAGCTACTTCGAAGGCGCCGCGCGCATGGAGCCGCCGCTCGGCGACAACATCCTGTCGGCGGCGCATGCGGAAGGCTGGTGCTGGTACATCCCGCTGCACGACGGCACCATCAGCGTCGGCACCGTCGTCGACGCCGAGCGCTGGCGCGAGCGCGCCCGGCCGGCGACGCTCGAGGCCACGTATGCCGAGCTCATCGCCGGGTGCGCCCCCGTCGCCAAGATGCTCGCCGGCGCCCGCCAAGCCGCGCCGGTGCGTGTGATCCGCGACTACTCGTACTCGAGCAAGCGCTTCTACACAGGCGGGGCGTTGCTCGCCGGCGACGCCGCCTGCTTCATCGACCCCGTCTTCTCGACCGGCGTCCACCTGGCGTGTCTCAGCGGCCTCCTCGCCGCCGATTGTCTGGAAGAAGTTCTCGCCGGACGGCGCGACGCCGAGGCGGCGTTCGCGAGCTACGACACCGCGTATCGCAACGCCTTCGAGCGCTATCGCCGCTTCGTCGCCTACTTCTACAACCATCACAGCGCCACCGACTCGTACTTCTGGCAGGCGCGGAAGCTCGTCGACCCGAACGGCACGCTCGAGCTGCGCGAGGCGTTCGTGCGCTTGATCTCGGGGACCAGCGACATCCCGCCCGACGTCTCGGCCGTCGAGCAGATCGACGCGCGCTGGCGGGAGAGCGTCGCCGCGTCGCGGGTCGATCGCGCGCCCGGGATTCACCTCATGCGGGTGGCCACGACGCTCGGAGAGATGCGGCGGTCGCAGCGTCATCCGGCGTGAGACGATGAGCGAGCCTGGTCGCACCGTCGCCGGCGCGGACGCCACGCGCTGGGACGAGATCCGCGGCGCCGTCGAGCGGGCCCGCAGGAGCAGCTTCTACGCGCGGCATCTCGCCACCGCGCGGCTCGACCGGCCGGAAGACTTCGCGAGCGTTCCGCTCACGACCAAGCAGGACGTCGCCGCCGCCGGCGCCTTCGACCTGCTGGCGGTGCCGCCGTCGCATGCCTGGCACTACCACGAGTCGAGCGGCACGACCGGCAAGCCGGTGTCGACCTGGTGCGGGCTCGCCGAGCTCGGCCGCATGGCCGAGATCATCACCGCCGCCGTGCCGGAGCTCGGGGCGCCCGAGACGATGCTGCTGAACCGCTTCCCGTCGTTCGCGCCCATCCACTTCCTGATGGAAGAGGTGCTGCGACGCACCGGACGGTGTCACATAGCGGCCGGCAGCATGAGCTGGGACGTCCCGTTCGGGCGCGCCGTCGAGTTCATGCGCCAGCTGCCGGTCACGGTGCTCGCGACGTTGCCGTTCGAGATGGTGTTGCTCCGCGAGGCGGGCCGCGAGCTCGGCATCGACGTCGTCCGCGAATGCTCCAACCTGCGCGCGGTCGTGCTCGGGGGTGCCGTGCTCCCGCCGGCCTTCAAGCGGTGGATCGAGCGGGCATGGGGGGTGCGGGTCGTCGAGATCTACGGCTCGAACGAGACCATGCTGCTCGGCATCGGCTGCACCGAGGGGCGTCTCCATCTCGCGACCGATCTCTTCGAGGCCGAGCTGCTCGATCCGGCGACGTTGACGCCGATCACGGACGGTGACAGCGGCGTCCTCACCGTGACCTCGCTCGTCCATGAGGTCATGCCCCTCGTGCGTTACGTCACCGGCGACCTGGTGCAGATCGACGCCGCGCCGTGCACCTGCGGCCGCGCCACGCCGACCGCGCAGGTGCTCGGCCGCGCCGCCGAGATGATCACGATCGCCGGCCGCACCATCACGCCGGCCGCGCTGGTCGACGCCTGCTACGAGTTTCTCACCGCGGTCGGCGGTCGCGTCTTCTTCGTCGTCGTGTTGAAGCGCGGCATCGAGCTGCTGGTCGAGACGCCGTCGCCGCGCCCGGCGACCACGGCGCTCGAAGAGGTGCGGCTCGCCGAGACGCTCGGCGTGCCCGTCACCGTCCAGTGGCTCGCCGACGGTGAGGTCTTCGATCGTACCGCGCTCTTCCGGACCCCGAAGATCTACAAGCCCGGCCAGGTCAGCGACTGGCGCGGCGAGGGCCGCAAGACGATTACCGTCATGGAGGCGCTGCTCGAGTGGCCGAAGTTCGGGTTCGGCGCCCTCCGCGACATCGTCGTCCGCGAGATCAAGAACGCGCGGCGCCGGAAGAAGTTGGCGGCGACCGACACGTAGCCGGGTTCCTGCGACGGCGGCCGTCGGGAAACGCGCGCGGTGGAGGGGTCGCCCGCGGGCCCTACGGAGCCGGCGCGTGTGTTCGGCGCGGCGCGGGCGAACAGACGGTCATCCGCGGTCGGCGCGTCGGGGACATGAAGGGCTCTCCTCAACCGATCGGCGCGTCGCGGACGACCGGCGTCGTTACGCGCCTGACCGAGATCGGGCCCGCGGTCGACCCCTCCACCGTCCGCGTTTCCCGACGGCCGCCGTCGCACGCAAAGATACGTGACCGCTCGGACTCTTACCCCGCCCGATACGCCCAGCCGCCGTCGACCTTGATGACCGCGCCGCTCGTGTACGAGGCGGCGTCCGACGCGAGATAGAGCGCGGCGCCGACGATGTCTTCGGCCTCGCCGCAGCGGCCCATCGGGATCGTGCGCTCGATCTCGCGCCGCATGTCGTCGGGCCAGGCCTTGCTGATGTCGGTGAGGAAGGCGCCGGGCATGATGACGTTGACGCGGACGCGGCCGCCGTACGCGTGCGACATGCCGGCCGTCATCGCGTGGAGAGCGGCCTTGGCCATCGCGTAGGGGAGCTCGAGCGTGGTCGGCTGCACGGCGCCGACGCTGCTGACGTTGATGATGCTGCCGCCGCCGGCGGCCGCCATGCGCTCGGCGGCGAGCGCGGCGAGCCGGAACGGGCCCTTCAGGTTGACGTCGATCACCTTGTTCCAGAGCTCCTCGCTGACGGCGGCGAGCGAGGGATAGAGCGGCGACATGCCGGCGTTGTTGACCAGCACGTCGAGGCGGCCGAGCTCGGCGCACGTGGTCTCGATCAGGCGCTGGCAATCGTTCCAGCCGCCGACGTGACACGGCACGGCGAGCGCGCGCCGGCCGAAAGTCGATCGCAACTCCGCGGCGGCCGCCTCGCAGGCGTCGCGTTTGCGGCTCGCGATCACGAGCTCGGCGCCGTGCTCGGCGAAGCCGCGCGCCATGGCGAGGCCGAGTCCCCGACTGCCGCCCGTCACGACGACGACCTTGCCGGTGAGATCGAAACGGTCGCGCGCGGAGCTCATGCGCGCAGCAGTCGGCCCGCTGCCGCGTCCGCGGAGTAACGGGGGCCCTCGACGACGGCGCGTCCGTTGATGATCACCTGCTCGATGCCGAGCGGGAACCGGTCGGGGTGCTCGAAGGTCGCCGTGTCGGCGAGGGTCGCGGTGTCGAGGACGACCAGATCCGCGGCGCAGCCGGTGCGCACGAAGCCGCGGTCGGTCCAGCCGAGCCGCTCGGCGACGCCGCCCGTCATCTTTCGCACCGCCTCCTCCAGCGAGAACAGCCCCGCGCGTACGTACGTGCTGAGCACGCGCGGGAAGGTCCCGTAGCTCGCGGGATTCTGGTGGCCGTTCCGGGTGACGAACGTGTCGGTCTCGATCAGGCACTGCGGGTGGGCGAGCACTGCGCGCAGCGCTTCTTCCTCGCCGCGGTCGCCGCTGTAGGTGTGGATGAGGACGCGCGCCTGGCGGTGGCTCTCGATCACCAGCCGGCAGTAGAAGTCGAACGGGTCCATGCCCTCGCGCTCCGCCGCCTCGGTGACGCGGAGCCCGTCGTACTGATTCAGCGCCGGCGCGTTGGCGCGCATGATCTGGATGTCGGGCAGGCCGAACCCGATGCCGTTGAAGGCGAAGTCGGCGAAGCTCTTGAGGGTCGCGCGCTCCTCGGGGCTCGCCAGCACTTCTTCGAGGCGCGGCAGCATCGGGGCGGGGAAGATGACGCTCGCCGTCGTGTTGCCCGCCGTGTACGGGAACGCGTCGAACGCGACGTCGAGGCCCGCGGCGCGCGCGGCGTCGATGCGCGCGAGCGCCTGCGCAAAGCTCGGCCAGGTGTTGCGGCCGACGAAGATCAGATGGCTCACCTGGACGCGCGCGCCGCTCCGCTTGCCCACGCGCAGGATCTCGTCGATCGCGGCGAGGTTGTGCGGCTCGGTCATCGGGTCGGTGTCGAAGGCGCCGGAGAGCCAGCTGTACGCCTTCAGGTGCGAGGTGAAGAGCTTGCCGGCGTCCGCCGCCCACCCGGCGAACGCGGCGAGCTCGTCCTCGTGGGCGAAGATGCCGGGCGGATAGCCGAGCCCGGTCGAGACGCCGACGCAGCCGACCGCGAGCGCGTCCCGCACGTAGCGCTCCATGACGGCGAGCTCGTCCTTGGTCGGAGCCGCCGGATTGAGCGGACCGGTGACGCCGGCGCGCACCGTCCCGTGGCCGACCAGCTGCGCGACGTTCAGCGCCAGCGGCCCCCGCTCCAAGAGATCCAGGAAGTCGGCCATCGATTCCCAGCGCAGCTCGATGGCGTCGTCGACGATCAGGCGGCTCGCGTCTTGCGCGGCCGGCCGGTTCGCGGCCGTGATCGGCGCCGGGCTGAAGCCGCAGTTGCCGCCGACCAGCGTCGTCATTCCCTGGCGGATGAACGGCTCGATCAGCGCGCCGTGGTCGGCACCGGGCACCAGCCAGTCGGAGTGCGAGTGAATGTCGATGAAGCCGGGCGTGATAGTCTTGCCGGTGCAATCGACGGTGCGCCGGGCGGCGAGCGCGGTCAGGTCGCCGACGGCGCTGATGCGGCCTTCGGCCACCGCGACGTCGGCGCGGCGCGCCGTGCTGCCGGTGCCGTCGATGACGTGACCACCGGCGAGCTTGAGATCGCAATCCATGGCTGGTTCCTCCCGCGCGGCTCTCTAGCAGAGACGCGAGCGCCTTCCGACAGCACGGGGCGGCTGCTAGCTCTCCGCTCCATGGAAAATCTGCCACGCTTCATGGCCTACGCCGCTGATTTCGAGAAGACGCTCCTCGACGACGACTGGTCGCGGCTCCGGCAGTACTTCGCCGACGACGCGGTCTACGAGGTCGAGGCCGGGAGCTTCGGCTGCAAGCTCGTCGGCCCGGACGCGATCTTCAAGGGCATCAAGAAGTCGCTCGACGGATTCGATCGCAAGTTCGACGGCCGCAGCGTGAACGTCACGAGCGGCCCCGCGATGGACGGCGACGCGATGCGCATGAGTTGGGAGGTCACGTACCGCAAGGCGGGGAAGACGCCGTACGTGCTGCGCGGCAAGAGCTCGGTGCGGTATCGCGACGGCAAGATCGTCGCGCTCGCCGACACCTACGGTCCGGAGGTCGACGGCGAGGCGACGGCCTGGATGCAGCAGAACGGGATCACGCTCGATCCTTCCTACGTCTAGTCGATTCCGGTAGGGGAAGGCCGCGTGTCGTCGGCCGAGCTCTCACGTCGCGCAGTGCTCTTGGCCGCCGGCGGAGCGGCGTTGCTGGCCGGCGTCGGGCTCACTGCCAGCGGCTGCGAGGGTGACGCCGGCACGTCCGCGCGGCCGCGAGCCGACGGCTCGTGGTCGAACTGGTCGGGTGGCCAGACCGCGCACCCGAGGACGTGGCTCATTCCGGCAAACGAGACGGACCTCGCGACGGAGGTCCGCCGCGCACAGGGTCCGGTTCGAGTAATCGGCGCGGGGCACTCGTTCAGTCCGCTGGTCGCGACCGACGATCTCTTGATCTCGCTCGATGCGCTCGCCGGGATCGTCGACCACGACCCGGCGGCGCTGCAGGCGACGATTTGGGCGGGGACGCGTCTCTTCGACCTCGGCGAACCGCTCTGGGAACGGGGGCAGGCGCTCGTGAACCAGGGCGACATCGACAAGCAGTCGCTCGGCGGCGCCATCGGCACGAGCACTCACGGGACGGGCGTCACGCTCGGGTCCTTCTCGGCGGCGGTGCGGGGGATGCGGTTGATGACGGCCGACGGCGAGGTCATCGAGTGCGGCCCGGAGCGCGACGCCGACGTCTTCGCCGCCGCCCGCACCGCGATGGGCAGCCTCGGCGTCGTCACGCAAGCGCGCATGCAGAACCGCGCCCCGTATTTCCTCCGCGAGGTGCAATCGACGCGGCCGCTCGCCGACGTGCTGCGCGACCGCGACGCGCTCATCGCCGGTCATCGCCACTTCGAGTTCTGGGCCTTCTACGCCGCGTCCGACGTGCTGGTGAAGACGCTCGACGAGACCGACGCCGAACCGACGCCGGCACCGGCGATTCCGCTGCCGATCGATGCCGCCGTCCATCTGGCGAGCGAGCTCGCGCACGGCGTCCCCGCCCTCGCCGACTCGCTCCAGCGCCTGCTCACCGCGCTCGCGCCCGAGGGCGAGCGCGTCGACCGCTCGTATCGGATCTTTCCGAGCCCGCGGAGCGTGCGCTTCAACGAGATGGAGTACGAGGTGCCGCTCGCGCGCGGCCTTGAGTGTCTCGCCGAGATCCGCGCCGCGGTCGAGCGGAGCGGCATCACCACCTTCTTCCCGATCGAGTACCGCACGGTCGCCGCCGACGACTGCTGGCTCAGCCCGTTCTACGGACGCGCCAGCGCGTCGATCTCGATCCACCAGTACTACAAGGTCGACTATCGCGAGCTCTTCGCGGTGGTCGAGCCCGTCTTTTGGCGGTACGAAGGGCGGCCGCATTGGGGGAAGCTGCACACGCTCGGGGCCGCGCAGCTCGCGCCGCTCTATCCCGAGTGGGAAGCCTTTCAGGCGGTGCGACGTCGGCTCGATCCGAAGGGGAAATTTCTGAACGCGCATCTGCGGCACGTCTTGGAGGCGGCATGAGACTCGGACGGATCGGGTTGGTCGTCGCGACCGGGCTCGCGACGCTGCTCTACGCGGTCCGTCCGCGCGACGACGGCGGCGCCTACGACGACTACTTCCGCGGCTTGAACGCCATGTTGCGGAAGAACGGACCGGCGCGGCCGTCGCTGCTGCTCGACCTCGATCGTCTCGACCAGAACATCGACGTGCTGCGGCAGTCGATTCGCGAGCCGAAGCACTTCCGTGTCGTCGACAAGTCGCTGCCGTCGATTCCGCTGCTCCGCTACATCTGCGAGCGCGCGCGGACGAATCGGATCATGTCGTTCCACCAGCCGTTCATGAACCAGGTGGCGGCCGCGTTGCCGGGCTCCGACGTGCTGCTTGGGAAGCCGATGCCGGTGCGCTCCGCCGAGCAGTTCTACGCCGACCTACGAGGCGACTTCGATCCGGACCGGCAGCTGCAGTGGCTGATCGACACGCCGGCGCGGCTCGCCGAGTACCGCGCGCTCGCCGAGCGCCTCGGACGGCGGATGCGCATCAACGTCGAGATCGACGTCGGATTGCATCGCGGCGGCGTGCAGGACACCGCGGCGCTCGAGAGCATCTTGGCCGGGATCGCGGCGGCGCCGGAGCGCCTCGAGCTCGCCGGGTTCATGGGCTACGACCCGCACGTCGCCAAGGTGCCGTCGTGGGCGCGTTCGCGGCAGTCGCTGATCGCCGACGTGCATGCCGCCTATCAGGGGTACGTCGACTACACGCGGAGCCGTCATCCCGAGCTCTGGAACGACCGCATCACGCTGAACGGCGCGGGCAGTCCGACCTACCGGCTCTACGAGAACGATACCCTGCTCGACGATCTCTCGGTCGGCTCGGCGCTGGTGAAGCCGACGGACTTCGATCTCGACACGCTGGCACCGCACGTTCCGGCGCTCTTCATCGCGACCCCCGTGTTGAAGGCGGGCGCGGCCGCGCGGCTGCCGGGACTGGACGCGCTCTCCACGCTGCTCGACTGGTGGAACCCGAATCTCGCGCAGACGTTCTTCATGTACGGCGGCAACTGGCTCGCACACCCCGCCGCGCCGCCCGGGCTGCACAACAACGGTCTCTTCGGCAGGAGCTCCAATCAGGAGATGCTGAACGGCTCACGCCGGGTCGTGCTCGGCGTCGACGATTACGTCTTCCTGCGGCCGACGCAGAGCGAAGCGGTCATGCTGCAGTTCGGCGATTTGCAGGTCGTGCGCGGCGGGCAGATCGTCGACCGCTGGCGAGTATTCGACCAATGATGCTCAGTACAGGCCGGGCAGTAGGGACCACCGGTCGTTCGCGTACTCGTTCCAGCGCTCGCCGAGGTGGCCCCGCAGCACGCGCTCTTCGGCACGGATCCGCAAGAGCGCGAGCGGCAGCCAGAGCGCCAGCGTGCCGACCAGGAAGAGCGGGCTCCGCACCATGATGCCGGTGCCGAGCGCGATCAAGAGCAGGCCGGCGTAGTTCGGATGACGGAGCCAGCGATACGGTCCGCTCGACACCAGCTCGTGATCGGGCAGCACCGAGAGCACGACCGTGAAGTGTCGACCGAGCGCGCGCGCCGCGCTCTGCCGGAGCCGCACGCCAAGCAGGATCATCGCCATGCCGGCGACGCCGTAGCCGCCGGGCGGCTCCCAGGTGCGGTCGGGGCTGCGGTTCTCGAAGGCGCCGGCGCACATGAGGAGGAGGAACGCCACCTGCATCGCGGTGCCGTAAGGATCGCGCACGAAGCCGTTCGCGGCGGCGAGCTTGCTCCGCTCGTCGCGGTCGCGCCGACCGAGGTCGAATGCGGTGAGGCCGCTCGCCACCACCAACGCGAGAACAGTCGGCCCGTTCCAGGCGCCGGCGAATCCCACCAGCACGGCCGCGGCGAGCCCGCGCGCCCAGGCGCTGCGTCGAGAGCGATCCATCGCGCGCTGGCTTCTAGCCCGGATCGTTCGATGCGTCGACGCCGCCCCGATTCCGCCTTGACCAAAAAATCCCCGATTCATAGGCTGCTAACCTCACTGCGGTGAATCGCCTGCCCATCCTTTCCCCCATCGTTCGTCGTGCTCTCGCCGGCGCGTTCCTGCTGGCCGTGGCAATCCTTTCGGCGCGGCAGTCGTCGCTCGCACAGGTCGGCGTCATCGACCCCGACCTGGCGAAAGCGGTGAACGCCTGCTCCAAGAGCTCGACCACCGCCGTGGCGACGTACGTGAGCGCCACCGCGAAGAGCTTCAAGACGTGCGTCGACGCGGTCTTCGCCTGCGTACAGCTGAAGCCGTTCGATACGAAGTGCGTGCCGAAGGCGCAGACCAAGTGTGACAAGGAGGATCTCAAGCGCGACGGCTACGCGGCAAAGCTCGCGAGCGCGATCGCGAAGAAGTGCGGCGCGGTGCCGTTCGCGACGTTGCGCGCGCCCGAAGGAGCCAACCTGGCGCTGCTCGACGCCGGATGTCAGCGGCTCGGCGTGGCGCCGGTCGGCGACCTCGTCGCGTTCACGGAGTGTGCGCTGCGGAACGCGCGCTGCCGGGTCGAGGAGACGACCGAGCTCGCCGTCCCGCGCGCCGAGGCGTTGCTCGGCCTCGTCGGGGAGCAGCTGCACAGCGCGTTCTGCCCGCGGCCGACGCCGACTCCGACGCCGACCCGGACGCGCACCCCGACGCGAACCCGGACGCCGACGCCCACGCGCACGGCAACGCCCACGCGGACGTCGACGCCGCCGCCGGACGCCCCGACCCTCACCGCGACGCCGACGGCGACCGCGATCCCGACCCTCACCGCGACGCCGACCGCGAGCGCGACCGATACGCCGACGCCGACGGTGGAGGTCACGGCGACCGCCGAAACGCCGACGCCGACCGCCGAGACGCCGACGCCAAGCGTGACGCCGACGATCGCGGAGACCGGGACGCCCACACCGAGCCCGACGGACACCACGACGGCGACCGCGACCCAGACGCCAAACGGCACGCCGACGGACACGCCCACGCCGACGTCTCAGTCGACCGCCTCTCCGACGCCCACGGTCGGGCTGACCGCGACTCCGACCATCACGGTCACGCCGACCGCGACGCACACCGCGACACCCACGATCACGGCGACACCCACGCTCACCACCACGCCAACCGTGACGCCGACGCCCACGCCGACCGCGACGCACACACCGACGCCCACCCGGACGGCGACGCCGACCCCGACACCCGAGCCGACCGACACACCGACCGAGACGCCCACCGAAACGGCGACGCCCACGGAGACCCCGACGGAAACGCCGACCGAGACCCCGACGGAAACTCCGACGCCGACCGAGACGGCGACACCCACTTAACCATCGCTGGCCACTCCCCGGAGCGTCCGGTAGTTCTGCGCGCATGGCCGACGATTCGCAGCGCCGCGACCGCATGTACGCTTTCTGGTCAGCCGCGGACTTCGAGGCGACCGGTGCCTGGGCCGAGCGCCGCCGTCTCGCCGCCGCGATGCGCGAAGTCATCGACCGCCTGATCACCAGCGACGCGCCGGAGGACGAGCTCCGCGCCGCCGCCGACGGGCTCGAGCGTTACGCGCGGCGGCTCGCGACCCATCCGCGCCGGTCGCTGCCGCTCGGCTTCACCGAGACCGCCAACGCCGGCGACGTCGCCGCGTTCTTCGACTACAGCCCGCTGATCGGGCGCTCGAATCCACTGGCCCCGCCGATCGTGCTCACGGTCGAGGGCAAGGTCGTGCGTGGCGCGGTGCGCTTCGGATCGGCGTACGAGGGGCCGCCGGGACACGTGCACGGCGGCTTCGTGGCGGCGGCGTTCGACGAGGTGCTCGGCTTCGTGCAGTCGACGACGGGACAGCCGGGCATGACCGGCACGCTCACCATCCGCTATCGCAAGCCGACGCCGCTCAACACCGACCTCCGCTTCGAGGCGACCGTCGTGCGCGTGGAAGGCCGGAAGATCTTCGCGGAAGGGCGGCTCTACAACGGCGACGTGTTGACCGCCGAGGCCGAGGGGATCTTCATCTCGGTCGACCTGGCGAAGATGCAGATGCTCGTGCAAGCGCAGCGCGAGCGCGAACGGTCGTAGCCCCCGGCGTTACGACGCCGGCTTCTGGCGGTTCTTCTGACAAGGGCAGCCGCCCGCGGAGGTGCCGCTCGCCGTCGTGCCGCTGGTGTTCCCGGCCGCGGCACCTTGCTGGCAGGCGCCGCAACAACCTCCTCCGGGCATGCAGCCGGCGGCGGCGGGTGGCACCTCCGACATCGTTTGCGGCGCGGGGGGTGGCGGCGCCGGCGCGGTCGCGGCGGCGCTCTCGTCCGTCGCGCTCGGCTCCGCGGCGGAGCTCGGGCCAGCCACGCCGAGCATCAGCGCGAGACTACATACCGCCGTCAGTAGGATCCGTTTCACGCGGGGTCTCCCCGGAAGTTCTCGATCGCGACGCCGGCATCGAGATGCTCGCGCAGGATCAGCTCGAACGGCCGTTGGTCGATGACCTCGAATTGGCTCGCTTCGAGCGGGAAGCGGGCGCCGTCGGCGGTGTAAGGCGTCACAGCCGACGAGCCCGCCGAGAGCACGCTCACGAGACGCGCCACGCGCTGCTGGATCTCGCGCGGCTCGCGCGTCGTCAGCACGAGCTTGGCGCCGGGCAACGCCAGGGCGAAGAGCGCCAGCAGGCGGACGAAGTCGTCGTCGCCGACGCCGCGGCCGGCGCCGCCGCCCGCCACCCGGCGGAGACGCGGGGTCGAGAGGTACACCTCCATGCCGGCGGCCAGGAGGTGCTCGACGTGCAACGTCGCCGCGACCATCTCGAACGCGACGTCGGTCGAGAGGCCGAGCAGCACGCCCGGATTGGCGACGCGAAAGCCGGCGCGGCGGGCGCGGTCGAAATTGGTGAGGCGGCGCTGGTAGTCGCTCCGCGGGTTCTCCGCGTCGCGTCCCATGAACTTGCCGTAGGTCGCTCGGTCGTAGGTCTCCTGGAACGTGCACATGGTGACCTTCCGCGCGAGGGCGCCGTCGGGACGCCGCGTGATGCCGTCGAGCAGCACGGGCAGCTCGTCGTCGTCGATCGAGCCGACGTTCACCAGCACGTGACGGAATCCGAGCCGCTCGGTCGCCTGCAGCGCCGCGTTGACGTAGCGCATGGCCCACGGCCGCCGCTCGACCGCGTACTCGCCGGTGAGGAGCGCCACCGCCTCCATGCCGCGATCGAGCAACGTCTCGAGCTGGTTTTCGACCGTCGCGAGGTCGGCGGTTTCGCGCACCAAGGCGTCGTTGTCGCGGCGCATGCCGCACATGCGACAGGCGGCGTCGCAGGTGTTCGTCATGTAGAGCGGCGAGAACGTCTCGAGCTTGCCGACGTCGCTGCCGCGCGTCCGAGTGGCGAGCTCGGCGAGGGTGTCGGTCGTGACGGCGCGCGCGTGCCACAGGGTGGCGATCGCGGCGACGTCGAGACGCTTGCCCGCGCGGGCACGGTCGAGCGCCGATTCGATCTCAGCAGCGCCGGCGCGCGCCGCGCGCGCGAGCAGCGAACGGACGGCGTCCTCGTCGAGGCGGAAGTCGTCCATGTGGTGGGTGTTAACGCGCCGATCTCGGTCGGTCAATCCAACTTTGCACGCGCCTCGCGCTCGGCCGCCGGACCTTCGGGCGCGAGCTCGAGCACGCGTTGCCACGCGGCGCGCGCGGTCGCCGTGTCGCCGATGCGCTCGGCCGCAGCGGCGAGGCCACGCCATGCGAGGTGATCGTCGGAGCGGATCGTCGTCGCGCGGCGATAGAGGTCGACGGCGGCCGCGTGCTCGCCGGCGCCCTCGGCACGTCGCGCCTCGGCGCGCACGCGCTCGCCGAAGTGCAGGCGTTCCCACGTGCCGTTGGTCAGCGCCGGGTCGGCGGGGATGTCGCCGCCCTCCTCCCCGAGTGCGGCCCCCTCGCCGTCGCGGAGACGCGCCGGCACATCGATGCGCACGTAACGGCCGAGCGTGTGCGGGCCTTCCGACACCCAGAGCACGCGCGCCGTCAGATCCGCGATCACCGAGTGCGTCGACACGACGGCGTCGAGCGCGTTCCGGTTGCCGAGCGGCAACGGGCGGTTGCCGGTGCCGGCGCGATCGCGCAGCACCGCCGCCGCGGCCGCCGGGTCGATCGCGCCGTTGCCGCGCGCCAGCAGCTCGCGGAGCCGCGCGTCGCGCGCGAGGGTGGTGGTGAGCTCGCGGATGCGCGCGTCCTTGGGATCGGCCGCGAGCTCCGGCGTGCGGTAGTGGTTGGCGAGGACGGTCGTCGACGCGGGCTCGCGCACGATCCCGAGCTCGCGGCCGGGCGCGCGCTCGACCACGACCGCGTCGCCGGTCTTGCCGTCGGCGAGGAGGAGGATGTGCGACGCCATCGGCGGATCGCGGCGGATGATCGCGAGCGCCTCGTCGATCGAGCTCGCGCCTTCGAGCACCGCGCGGGTCGTGAACACGACCGGCACGCCCGCGCTGTCGAGCTCGCCGGCGCGCCCGCCGTTCACGCTCACCCAGATGCCAGCCGCGTTCATGCCGGTGACCACACCCGTCATGCCGGGCCACGCGACCGAGGCGAACGGAATGCGGTCCCGAGCCGCGACGATCTCGACGATCTTGTCGTCGTCGAACCAGGGATCGACGTCGAAGTCGAAGTTGCGGCCGACTATGGTGTGGCCGGGCGTCGCGCCGCGCGCGGTCGCGTCGCCCGTCGCGACGAAGGCGGAGCAGGCGAGGAGCGGCGAGTGCTCGAAGGCGAGCGCGATGTCGTAGAGCGAGTGTAGATAGACGAGGCGCTGATAGGTCGGGAACACGCGCGTGTACGGATCGACGTAGCCGACGCTCTCGCCGAAGATCTCGGCCTGGCGATCGGGAGGGAAGCTGCGATCGAGGTGGCGGTAGCGTGCCTGCACGATCGCGCTCACCAGCGCGCGCAAAGCGCGCGACGGAACCGTCGAGGCGAAGAGGTCGAGCATGCGGCCGTCGCCGTCGGCCATGAGCGGCGTCGCGAGCCGCGCGTGCTGATAGCCGAGCTCGACCGGGTCGCCGGCGATCTGCATCACCCAGAGCTTTCCGCGGCGAGTCAGGTAGGCGTTGCCGGCGCGTGCCGTCTCGCCGTCGTAGGTGAGCGCCAGCGGACGCGGCCGCGCGAGGGCGGGCGGCTCGATGCGGGTGCCCCAGTCGAACGCGACGATTGCGACGGTTGCGACGACGAGTGTCGTCAGCGCCCGGCGGAGCCACCGCCAACGGCGCCGCGCGCGTGGCGGCTCGCCGTAGAGGGCGACGTCCGTCCGAGCCGGCGCATGCATGGTGCGTTCTTACCACTGTTTCGTGTTGACAGCTTGCCGACGCGCCCATAAACCCGCCGCGCATGCGGCACGACGACAATCTGCTGCGCCGCGCCGACGATCCGGGCGATCCGGCCCATCCGGACAATTCGCTGGATCCCGTCGTCGTCGACTGGGCGAGCGTCGTGCTGCCGGACGCCTGGCCCGATCGCTTGGACCTGCGCGTGCCGTCGCACGTCGTCGCCTATCTGCGACGGCAATTCGGGTCGCGCCGGCGCGTCGAGCTGCCCGCGGATCTGCCCGGTGCCGCGGACCTGCCGGGCTATCTGCGGCAGGAGTTCCATCATCTGCCGAACGGGTTCTACTCGAAGCGGCTCACCGATGCGTACGCGCGCTGGTTCGATCGCTTCATGCTCGGGGAGACGGTGCGGGCGCGGCGGTGGATCGCAGCGCAGCTCGACGGCTGTCGCACCGCGCTCGATGCCGGTTGTGGGACCGGCCGGTTGGCCGGCGCGCTGCGGGCGTCGGGTATCGACGACGTGTGGGGTCTCGATCCGTCGCCGTATCTCCTGCAGATCGCGGCGCACCGGCATCCCGACGTGCGCTTCGTGCAGGGCGTCGTGGAGCGGACCGGCTTTCCGTCGGGGCGCTTCGACGGTGTCGGGGCGTGCTTTCTCTTCCACGAGCTTCCGCCGCAGGTCGCCGACGTCGCGCTCGCCGAGCTGCACCGCATCCTTGCGCCTGGCGGTCTCTTGATGATCGCCGAGCCGTCGCCGGTGCAGCTGCGGGTGCGGACGCTCGCGGCGTTTCTCCGACGGTGGGGTGTCGGCGGCGTCTACTTCTGGATGCTCGGCACCTGGATGCACGAGCCGTTCGTCGCCGGCTGGCACCGGCGGAACGTCCCGACGTGGCTACGCGCACATGGGTTCACCATGCTGAGCGACGAGACCGGCATGCCGATTCGCTTCGTCGCGGCCCGCCGGGCGTAATTGGCGATCGCCTCGGTACGCGAGCAGTGGCGGAGCGCCGCCGCCGCGGACGCCGAGCTGCCATTCCATGGACCTCGTCCATCGTGAATTGCTTCGCGCGTGCTAGAGCCGAGGTGACGACGCTGGTTTCAGAAACCGAGGCCAACACCAACGCCACGCCATGCCGATCGACCTCCGACGAGCTTCCTTCGACGATTGGTTGCGCTTCGTATTCGATCATGAGCCCGTCCCTGAGAACGCGACGGGCGACGCAAGGAAGGAATGGTACTGGTCGCTGGACAGTATGGACGGCGTCGTCGTCGATCCTTCCCGGCAGATCAGCTATCTGCGCCGGCTCTTCGAACGACCCACGGTTCTCGCGAACTTCAGCCCCGCACAGATCGATCAAGGTTTCTGGTGCATGTTCGGCGGATGGGGCGACGATACGTTCAGAAAGCAACTATGGAACCGGCGGGTTCTCTGGGATGAGCGCGCGGCGGCGATCCGTGCGATCGAAGTCCTGTACCGAGATCTCTTCGCCCTCGAGGAGATTGGGACATCGGGATTCATGCTCTGGGACTTGCTTGCGTACGACTACTATTCCGGACGTCGGAGCCCAGAAACCGGATTCGAAGATGCGCGAGTGCAGCAGGTCATGTTCGAGACGCTAGATCGAATGCTGCTGGCGGACTCGGAGAGCACGCAGCTCGCGGCGTTGCACGGACTTCATCACCTGCGGCATCCCGAGTGCATGGAAACGGTGCGACGCTTTCTCGCCGTCCCCGATCGCAATCAGAAGGTCATCGAGTATGCTGAGCGCGTTCTCGAGCGGACGCCTCAGTAGCCGTCAGCTCGAACCGGGAGAGCGCCGCACGATCTTTCCGCTCGCCGTCTTCGCGATGCTGGTGACGACGCGGAAGTCGACCGGCACCTTGTAGGGCGAGAGCTCGCGCGCGCAGTGCGCCTCGACCGCCTCGCGATCGAGGACCGTCGTCCCCGCTACGAGCACCACCTCGGCGTGCGGGAGCTCTCCGAGGCGGGGGTGCGCGACCGCATAGACGCGCGTCTCGGCGATTCCGGGGAAGCTGGTGAGGCAGGCCTCGACCTCCTCGGGGAAGAACTTCATTCCCGCGACCACGATCGTCGACTTGCTGCGGCCGATGAGGGTGAGCGCGCCGTTGGCGTCGACGACTCCGATGTCGCCGGTCGGGAACCAGCCGTCCTGCGTGACGGCGTCACGCGGCGTCCATGGCGCGTAGTAGGCGTCGAAGAGACCTGGTCCGCGGACCAGGACCTCGCCCGGCGTGCCGGCGACGACGGGCATGCCGTCGTCGCCGACGACCGAGACGGCGTAGCCGGGCACGGGTGGTCCGACGGACTTGGGGGGCACGGCGTCGTCGCGGCGCGTGTTGATGCACGGGAGGCCCGCCTCGATGATGCCGTACGCCTGACCGAGTTCGATGCCGAACCGTTCGGCGAAGCGCTGCGCGACCTCGGGACGCAACGGCGCGGCGGTGGAGAGGGCGAGGCGGAGCGCCGGCGCGCGCGGCGACCCGCGGGCGGCGGTCATCCGCTCGAGCTGCACGGGCGACGCGTAGAGCACCGTGGCGGCGGACGCGGAAAGCGCCGCCACCATCTTCGCGGGCTGCGTCTCGGCGCAGAGCAGGATCTCGGCGCCGGCGCCGAGGTAGGCGGGGATCGTGACCGCGAAGTGATAGGCGAGGGGCAGCGTCCAGAGGATGCGGTCGTCGGGCGTGAAGCGGAGGACCGCGTCGGCGGCGGCGATGCGGGCCAAGGTGGTCGCGTGCGAGAGGACGACGCCCTTTGCGTCCGCGGTCGTCCCAGAGCTGAAACGGACGAAGGCTGGGTCGAGGTCGACCAACTCGGCCGGTCCGGGGCGCTCGCGATTGCGCCATTCGAAGCTCCACGGCGTGCCGTCCTCGGGGATCTGGACGACGCCGTTCACGTCGATGCCGGTGAGGATGTTTTCCTGCTCGGCGGCCCTCAGGTTGGCGGCGACCGGCACGAGGCAACCGCCGGCGGCCAGGATCCCGAACGCGACCCCGACGTACGGGAGCGTGTTCGACCCGACGAGCGCGATACGCTGGCCGCGCCGGACGCCGGCCGCGGCGAGCGACCGGCCCACCGCCTCGACGTCGGCGAGGAGCGCGGCGTAGGTCAGCGACCGGCCATGGCCGACGTCGGTGATCGCCGGCCGCTCGGGATGACGCTCGGCCGCGGCGCGCAGCAGGTCGACGAGGCTCACGCGCCCGCGATCCGCGCCGCCGCTCGCCCCGCGGCCTCGCCGGTCGCGAGACACGTCCCGATGACCCGCGCGGAGCCGAGCGCGTCGGAGTCGCCGCTCATGCAGCGACCCGCCGCGAACAGGCGCGCGACGCCCGCGGCCTGCAGACAGCCGAGAGGAATCTCGTACCAGTCCCCGTCCGCCAGGTACTCGTACTGCGCGCCGCTCCCGCCTTCGCGCCAGAGCTCGATCGGCCACGCGGCGCGCGCCACCGCATCCTCGAAACGCCGCCCGCCGAGCACGTCGGCGCGCGTCAGCCGGTAGCGGCCGACGATGCGACGGCTCTCCCGCACGCCGACCTGCGGCGCCACGTGCGAGACGAAGGCATCCGCGAACGCGGGTACCTTGCTCCTCAAGAAGCCGATCAACGCGGCGACCCGCCGGCGTCCCGCCCGCTCGACCGCGCTCAACCAATCCCCGTCCGCCGGTGACCCGACGGCGCCGAGCGCGAGCTTGGCGACGACCTCACCCGGTCGCGCCGAAGGGCGCCAGCTCACGTCGGCTGTGCCGCGCGGGAGCGCGCCCGCGGCTTCGGCGGCGGCGACTCGCCTCAGCGTTGCGATTCGGCTCCCACTGCCGAGCGCGCCCTCCGCGACACCCTGCAGGACGAAAACCAGCGAGCAGAGCTGCCGCGCCTCGGCACTGGGGCTCTCCACCGCGGCTCCCGCGGCCAGCGCCGCGATCGCGTCGCCGCTCGCGTCGACCACGGCCCCGGCCGCGACCTCGACCGGGCCCTCCCAATTGACGATCCGTACCCGTTCGACGGCGTTCGCGTGCACGCCGACCCCGTCGACGTATGCGTGCAGCCAGACGTCGAGCGCCGGCTCGGCCATGGTCAGCTCGTCGGCCGCCAAAGCGAGCTCGTGCGGCACGTACGGCACCACGTACGTCCGCCCCCGCCGGAGCGGCGGCTCCGTTCCCGGCATGGCCGCGAGGCGCTCGGCGAGCTCCGCCGCGATTCCCTGGTTCAGCAGCTCGGGCGGTTCTTCGTCGCGCGTCAGATAGAGCCCGCACACCGTCCCGACCATCCCCGCCGTCGCCATGCCGCCGAGGAACCCGTAGCGCTCGACCAGGAGCGTGCGCGCACCAGCGCGGGCCGCCGCGACGCCGGCCGCGATCCCGGCCGCGCCGCCGCCGACCACGACCACGTCGTACCGTCGAGAGCGCACGTCATCTCGCTAGCACGACGCGATGGCGTCGCCGACCCGCGCGTGCGCGATCGCAAAACCGGCTCGTCGATACGATTATGCTGGTAAGGAGGGAGCGCTCGCTGTATACGCAACGAGCAAGCGATACGTGTCCCCCACCAACGTCAAAACCCCCGAGTATTTCCATAAAGTCGTCGATTGTCAGTGGGCGTGTCCGGCGCACACCAACGTGCCCGAGTACATCCGGCTGATCGCGCAGGGTCGCTACACCGACGCGTATCTTCTCAACCGTCAGTCGAACGTGTTTCCCGGCATCCTAGGCCGCACCTGCGACCGGCCGTGCGAGCCGGCGTGCCGGCGCGGGCGCGTCGACGAGAAGCCGGTCGCGATCTGCCGCCTGAAGCGCGTCGCCGCCGACCTCCGCGCGGACGTCGACGACTTCCTGCCGCAGGCCCCGCCGCAGAAGAACGGGAAGCGCGTGGCGTTGATCGGGGCCGGACCGGCGTCGCTGGTGGTCGCGAACGACCTGGTGCCGCTCGGCTATTCGGTGACGATCTTCGAGGCGCTGCCCGTGCCCGGTGGCCTCATGCGCTCGAACATTCCGTCCTTTCGGCTCCCCGAGAAGGTGCTGAACGAGGAGATCGACATGATCCTCGGGATGGGCGTCGAGGTGCGCTACGACTCGCGCATCCAGAGCCTGAAGGCGCTCCTGGCCGAGGGCGGCTACGACGCGGTCTTCGTCGGCACCGGCGCACCGCGCGGCAAGAACCTCCTGATCCCCGGCCGCGTCGAGGCGGCGGCCAACGTCCACATCGGGATCGACTGGCTGCAGTCGATCGCCTTCGGCCACACCGACGCGATCGGCGAGCGCGTGCTCATCATCGGCGTCGGCAACACCGCCATGGACTGCTGCCGCAGCGCCGCGCGTCTCGGCGGCACGTCGATCAAGGTGATGGCGCGGAAGCCGCGGCGCTACTTCAAGGCGTCGCCGTGGGAGCTCGAGGACGCCGAGGAGGAGCGGATCGCGATCATCGTCGATCACGAGCCGCACGCCTTCGTGGTCGACAGCGGGCGCCTGGTCGGAATGGAGTTCCAGCGCTACGAGTCGGTGGAAGAGCCGGGCGGGAAGCTCGTGCAGCGGCCGCTCGGCGTCGAGTTCATCCCGTGCGACGACGTGATCCTGGCGCTCGGGCAGGAGAACGCATTTCCGTGGATCGAGCGCGACCTCGGCGTCGACTTCGACGATGATGGCGTGCCGGTCGTCGACCCCGTCACGTTGCAGTCGACGCGGGCCGGCGTCTTCTTCGGCGGCGACGCGGCGTTCGGCCCGAAGAACATCATCTGGGCGGCCGAGCACGGCCACCAGGCGGCGATCTCGATCCACAACCATTGCTCGGGCGCGCCGGTCGGTGAGCGGCTGCCCTTCGGGATGAACCTGGTGAGCGCCAAGATGGGGCTCCACGAGTGGAGCTACAAGAACGACTACAACCCGGCCGGCCGCGAGAAGATGACACACGTCGACCTGGTCGAGCGCTTCAAGAAGCTCGACGTCGAGGTCGAGATCGGGTTCACGGCCGAGCAGACCGCGCGCGAGGTCGAGCGCTGCCTCAACTGCGACGTGCAGACCGTCTTTGCCGACAAGCTCTGCATCGAGTGCGACGCCTGCATCGACGTCTGCCCGGTGCTCTGCCTCACCATCACGAGCGACGGACCGGAGGCGGACCTGCGCACGCGCCTCAACGCGCCGGCGCAGAACGTCACGCAGGACCTCTTCGTCTCCGGACCGCTGCCGGATACCCAGCGCGTGATGGTGAAGGACGAGGACCTGTGCGTGCACTGCGGCCTCTGCGCCGAGCGCTGTCCGACCGCCGCCTGGGACATGCAGAAGTTCGATCTCAAGGTTCCATACGCCGGTAGACCTGCGTGCTCCGCAAACCAGTAGAAGAGAGCGACGAGGGGAGCGAGGAGCGCGAGTTGACCTCGCGCTCCGAGGCGCATCGGAGCACGGCGGCGGAGCCGCCGCGCGCACGGGCGCGTAATGAATTGACGAACGATTTCGCCTTCAAGTTGGCGAACGTGAACGGCACCGGCTCCGCCAGCGCCAACGGGCTCCTCATGCAGGCCATCTTCCGCATGGGCATTCCCGTCTCCGGCAAGAACCTCTTTCCGTCGAACATCCAGGGCCTGCCGACCTGGTACGAGATCCGCGTCAGCAAGGACGGCCACACCGCGCGGACGGCGCGTTACGACCTGATGGTCGCCATGAACGCCGAGACCTACGAGGACGACATCGACGAGGTGCGGCCGGGCGGTTGGGTGCTGTACGACTCGTCGTGGCCGCTCGCCAAGGAGCTCCTGCGCTCCGACGTGACGTTCCTCGGCGTGCCCTATGCGGCGCTCTGCATCGAGCACTTCACTGAAGCGCGCGAGCGTACGCTCATGAAGAACATCGTCTACGTCGGGACGCTCGCCGCGCTCCTCGGCATCGACATGGACGTCATCTCCGGGATGCTCGCCGAGAAGTTCGCGGCCAAGCCGGCGCTCAAGAAGTCCAACGAGAAGGCGATCCGGCTCGGCTACGACCACGCCAAGAAGAGCTTCGCGTGCCCCCTGCCGATCCGGCTCGAGACCATGAACGCCACCGTCGACTCGATCCTGATCACCGGCAACACGGCGACCGCGCTCGGCTGCGTCTACGCGGGGGCGACGGTCGCGGCCTGGTACCCGATCACGCCGTCGACCAGCGTGCTCGATGCCTTCAAGGAGTTCTGCGAGGACTACCGCACGGATCCGGCGACCGGCGAGCGTCGCTACTGCATCCTGCAGGCCGAGGACGAGCTGGCGGCGATCGGCATGGTGATCGGGGCCGCCTGGAACGGCGCGCGCGCCTTCACCGCGACGTCGGGTCCGGGCCTCTCGCTCATGACCGAGCTCGTCGGGCTCGCCTACTATGCCGAGATCCCGGCGGTGATCGTAGACGTGCAGCGCGTCGGACCATCGACCGGCATGCCGACGCGCACGCAGCAAGGCGACATCCTGCTCTGCGCCTACGCCTCGCACGGCGACACCAAGCACATCCTGCTCTTTCCCGCGAACCCGCACGAGTGCTTTACCTTCGCCGTTCACGCCTTCGATCTCGCCGAGCGCTTCCAGACGCCGGTCTTCATCCTCTCCGATCTCGACATCGGCATGAACGACTGGGTGGTGCCGCGGCTCACCTGGGACGACGCGTATCGTCCGGACCGCGGGCGCGTGCTGAGCGCCGACGAGCTCGCCGCGCTGCCCAAGTTCCATCGCTACTCACCCGAGGACGAGCGGGGCGTCGCGGCGCGCACGCTGCCGGGCAAGAGCGCCAAAGGCGCCTTCTTCACGCGCGGCTCCGGGCACAACAAGCTCGGCGGCTACACCGAGCAGCCCGACGAGTACCAGGAGGTGATGGACCGCCTGGCGCGGAAGCACCGCGCCGCGCGCACGGCGGTGCCGGCGGCGATCATCGAGACGCGCCCGGATGCGACGTTCGGGATCGTCACCGTCGGCGGTTGCGATCTCGCCGTCCGCGAGGCGCTCCGCGAGCTCGACACGCACGGCCTGCACGCCGACTACATGCGGATCCGTGGCTTCCCCTTCGGCGAGGACGTCGACGCGTTCCTGCGCTCGCACGCGCGGATGTTCGTGGTCGAGCAGAACCGCGATGCGCAGCTGCGGTCGCTGCTGACGCTCGAGACCGGCGTCGCGAAGCACCAGCTCTATTCCGTTCTGGCCTACGGCGGGTTGCCGCTGCAGGCGAACCAGGTGGTCGAGAGCATCGTGCACCAGATCCGCGGCACGGGCCGGGCACCGGTCCCGCCGCCGGAGGACGCGTGAGCTACATCAAGAAGCCCGTCGCCCGGCACCCGTCGCTGCAGCCGAACAAGCTCGGCCTCACCGTCCGCGACTACGAAGGCGCCATGTCGACGCTCTGCGCCGGCTGCGGTCACGACTCGATCACCGCCGCCATCACGCGGGCCTTCTTCGAGCTCGACGTCGCGCCTCACATGGTCGCCAAGCTCTCGGGCATCGGCTGCTCCTCGAAGACGCCGACCTACTTTCTCTCCGGCGCGCACGGCTTCAACTCGGCGCACGGACGAATGCCGGCGATCCTGACCGGCGCGGCGGCGGCGAATCGCCGCCTGACGTACATCGGCGTCAGCGGCGACGGCGACTCGCTCTCGATCGGCCTCGGCCAGATGAGCCATGCCATCCGCCGCAACGTCGACGCGCTCTACGTCATCGAGAACAACGGCGTGTACGGCCTCACCAAGGGACAGTTCTCTGCCTCCGCCGACCCCGGCTCGAAGTCGAAGCGCGGCGAGGCCAACGTGCAGCAGTCGATCGACCCGGTGACGCTGGCGCTCGGGCTCGGGGCGACGTTCGTGGCGCGGAGCTTCTCGGGCGACAAGTCGCAGCTGGTGCCGATCTTGAAGGCGGGGCTCGCGCACCGCGGCTCGCGCTGGTCGACGTCATCTCGCCGTGCGTCACCTTCAACGACCACGAGGGCTCGACCAAGAGCTACCGCTACACGCGTCAGAAGTCGGAAGCGGTCGTCGAGGCCGACTTCGTGCCGCCGGCTCCGGAGATCGTCGCCGCCTATGCCGCGGGGACCGCCGCCGAGGTCACGATGCACGACGGCAGCGTCGTCCGATTCACGAAGATTCCCGCGGGCTACGATCCCAGCGATCGGGACGCGGTTTCCGCGTACCTCCAGCGGCATCAGCGCGAGGGCGCGATTCCGACCGGGCTGCTGTTCCTCGATCCGGCCGGGGCGACGGAGATGCACGCCGGGAACCACACCGTTCCGGCGCCGCTCGCCGACCTGCCATACGAGGACCTCTGCCCGGGCGCGGGTGCGCTCGCGGCGCTGCAGTCGTCGTATCGCTGACCCGCCGCCGGGCTCTCGGGCTCAGATTGCTCTGCCGCACTGTTGAGCGCGTCTCGGTGTGGCAGCGACGTGCTGGAGCGAGCTGTCTCGCTCCATCCGCCCGCCGCGGCGCTGCATCCGGAGGGTATTCCGAGCGCGTTTTTTCTTGTGTCCGCGGCGGAGCGTGTGGCAGTGTCGCGGCGTGCCGGATCTCCCCCGCCTCGCGTCTTGACGTAACCGCAGCGCTTCAAGGAGGACAGTCATGAGCATCGTCGCCCGAGTTTTCGTCGCGGGAGCGCTTTCGTTGGCGCTCGTCTCGTCCGCCGCCGCCGACATCACGTCGGTCTCCAAGTGTCAGAAGAAGATCGCCACCGCGGGCGCCGATTTCGCCAAGCGCGTGATCGTCACCACGCTCAAGTGCACGGAGGAGGTCGCCGAGTGCCAGGTGCAATGCGACGAGGGCGTCTTTGGCCCGTCCTGCGAGGACAACCCGCCGCCCTGTTGCGACTCCGACGATCGCGGCTCGAACGCGACGTTCGAGGCGTGCATGGCCGACGCCGACGAGTACTGCGCCAGTCAGGAGGCGAAGATCGCCGGCTACGAGGAGACCAAGCAGAACAAGATCTACACCTCGTGCAGCGATCTCACCCAAGACGAGCTGTGCGGGGCCACCGGGAACGGCCTGAATTTCGCCTTGGTGAATGCGGGCTGCCTGGCGCTCGACCCCACCTACACGTGCACCTTGCCGAACCTGATCGGCTGTCTCGGCGGGCCGCTGCAGCGGCAGCTGATCGATCAGATCAGCGGCGTCCTGAGCCCGCGTGCCAGCGACGCGGCCCGCGTCGCCAATCTGCAGTCGGCGTTTCCCGACCTGCCGATCACCTACAAGCTGCGCGAAGACCTGCCGGCGGCCGGCAAAGCGGACGTGTGGAGGATCACCGGCAAGGCGGGTGACAAGGTCATCATCCGCGTGAAGACCCGGAACGACGGCGGCGGCATCTCGACGATCGAGCCCACGATCACGCTCCTCGGCGCCGATCAATCGACGCCGGTCGCCGAGAGCAACGTCGACAGCGTGCCGTGCTCGGTGGCGAATACGTGCGGCTCGGAGTGTCCGCAGCTGCAGCGCGTGCTGCCGTTCACCGGGGCGTTCTACGCGGCGGTCGGAGCGACCGGTGCGAACGGCTGCGCGGGCGGCAAGTACCGGCTGATCGTCACGGGTCCGCTCGGCGCTGCGCCGGTGCTGGTCGCCGACGACGTGAACCCCTAAACCGGCGTCCAGCTCATCTCGCGTTGGACGATGCCGGCGATCTCGTCGGCGTCGGCATCGTCCAACACGTCGCCGCTCCAGCTGACGACGACGTTTTCCGTCGTGCCGGCGCGCGTGAAGAAGACGCCCGCGCCGGGACGCGGCGGCACGCCGGCGACGTGATACCCGCCGATGACGGGAACGCCGAAGACGTCGGTGCGTTCCGGCAGCAGCGGCCCGGTGTCGGCGAAGTGAAACGAGCAGAAGTCGCCGCTCGCCGCCCACGGCAGCTCGCGAAACATGCCGCGGAGCGGCCGATAGCGGGCGAAGCTCATGCCCGCCCACGCGGCTTCGAGGTCGTCGCGGCGCACCGCTTCCGCGAGGTCGGCGCGCAGCTTGCGGGCGAGCGCCGCGGTGTCGCCGTCGACCGGCGCCGGGCAGCGCGCGAAGTGGAAGGCGAGATAGTTGCCGAGCACGGGACCCGGCTCGCCGCGCCGCCGGCGATCGACCGAGACCGGAACCAGAAAGGGCACGTTCGTCCCGAGGCCGCGCCGCATCCAGATCGCCGTCATTGCTTTCGCGACCACCGCGAGACGCCACGGCACGCTGGCTTTCATACGATCCACCGCGGGCTCGGCGGAGAAACGGAAGCGGCGATGGCGCGGCACGGTCGACCGCCGGTCGGGTCGCGCCGCGGCGAGCGAGAGCGGCGGCTCGGGTGCCAGCTCGCGGAGCTGCGCGGCGCCTCGGCTCGCCAGCGCGCCACGCTCGCGCCACGCCCCCGCGTCCCCCGGTGCCGTCAGGAGCGGCGGACGCGGCCAGGGCGTCGCGTCGTCCGGGTGATCATCCAGGTCGGCGAGCAAGCGCAGCAGATACTCGCTGCCGCGCGGATCCATCAGGGGATGCGCCCAGGTGAGGATCAGCGCGGCGCCGGCGTCCCCGCTCGCCACCGTCACGCGCAGCGGTGGCTCGCGCCAGGGATCGAGACGGTTTGCGAGCTCGCGGTCGACCAAGCCCGGCACGCCGTCGGCCGCGAGGCTCGTCGAAAGCAGCGGCGGCGGGGTCGGGCCCCGCGCCGGCACGCGCCAAAAGAGCTTGCCCCACGGCAGCGGCCGCGCGAGCCGTCCGCCGAGCCAGGGACAGAGCGGCAGAAAGCGAGCGAGCGCACGCTCGACGCGCTCGCGCGGGAGCGACCCGCCGAGCTCCACGGCCAGCACCGCGTTGCCGCTCGCGGCACCCGATCCCGCCAGACGCTCCATCGCCAGCAGGATGACGTCGGGGCCGAGCAGCGCGGTGGCGCGCGGCGGGAGCGTCACGCCGGTCGCGCGCCCGTGACGTAGGCCGCGAGCGTCCGCGCCGATCTGATGACGTCGTCGGTGAGCTCCTCGTCGGGCACCCAGATCCCGTACTCTCGCTCCAGGAAGACCAGCACCTTCAGCAGCGCCATCGAGTCGACGCCGGCCGCCGCCAACTCGTCGTCGGCCGCGACCGGGTTCGTCTCGGCCATGATCTGTGCGTTCAAGAATCGCACGATCGCGGCGGTGACCGCGTCGACCGGCGCCGGCGCCATCAATCGATCGCGAGCGGCGCCGGCGACACGCCGCGCAGCCCATGGCGGCCGAGGAACCGCAAGAGCCCGAGACTGTAGCGCGAGGTGATCGAGGTACCGGACGCGAGGCCGGCGACGTTGGCTTCGATGTGGTTCTGCAGCACCTGCGCGACACGGCCGCCGCGCTCCGCCATCATGTCGTCACCGGCGCGAAAGAGGGCGAGCATGCGGCCGTCGTACAGATAGGAGACGAGCTCCATCCAGGCGCGCAGGAGATCGGTGAAGCGTCGGGCGTAGGGCGCCATGGCGTCGGCCAGCGCGGCGGGCGTCGCTTCCGCACCGCGCCCGCGCCACGGGGCGAGACAGTCCGCCAGCATCTCGGCCGAGCGGAGCGCCACCATGACGCCCGGCGAGAGCATCGGGTCGACGAAGCCGAACGCGTCGCCGATCGCGGCCCACCCCGGTCCGCATCCCCGCGTCGAGATCAGTTGGTAGTTGCTGTAGGTGGCGACGCCCGACACGCGACGCGCGCCGCCGACGCTGAACGTCAACGGCGGCGAGCTCGCGATCGCCGCCGCGAGGCGTTCTTCCGGGGTGGCGCCGAGGCGCGCGGCGGCGGCGCGGTTCACCACCACCCCGACCGACAAGCGCTCGTGCAGCGGGATGCGCCAGCTCCACCCGCCGTCGAGACGACCGATCATCACTTGGCCGGGCACGTCGTCCCACCGATAGTCCTCGAAGTGCGCGAAGTGGGCGACGTCGTTGCGGGGCCCGAGGGTGGCGTCGATGCCGAGCACGCGCGCCGACGCGCGCGTGCGGCCCGTCGCGTCGACGACGAGATCGGGCGCGGCGTCCCAGCCGGTAGCGGCGGCGGCGTCGGCGCCGATTCCGAGCTCGGCACCGTCGGACGGCGCGTTCCGCTCGAGCGTGGCGCGCATCGCGATGCGCCGGGCGCCGACCTCTTGCGCGCGGGCCGTGAGGATCGCATCGAACTCGCGGCGCGGCACGTTGTAGGCGTAGGGGACCATCCACTTCCGGTAGCGCGCGAACGTGAACGTGAAACGGTGCTGCGGCGTCCACGTGAACGTCGCGCCCGGCTTCCGCATCCCGATCGCGGCGACGGCGTCCTCGATGCCGAGGCGGCGGAGCGGCGGGATGCCGGCGGGAATCAAGGATTCGCCGACCACGAGCTCGGGGCGCCGTCCGTCGTCGAACAGCACGGCGTCGTGCCCGCCCTGCGTCAACAACGTCGCGAGCGCGGCGCCCGCCGGTCCTCCGCCGACGATCGCCACGCGCAAACCGCGCGCGCTTCCCATCGCGCGCGTGTACCCAAGCGCATCACTCGCGGCAAGTCGTTCGCGGCGCGGACGCGCACCGTCTTTCCAGCATCGCGCGTACCGCAGCAGCGCGGGGGCATGGGCGGTCGCTTCGCGCGGCCGACAGACGACAGCCAGTCCTGCGCGTCGCGGCTCCGCGGCGTCGCGTCGAGGCGCTCGTCTGATGGCCCCGCGAAGCGACCTCCCATGCCCCCGACCGCCGCCGTCGCGCGATGACCAAACAAAGAGCGATGACGTCGACCGCGTACGCGGAGACGGCGGCCGCTCGAGGCGGGGCGACACACCTTGCGCAGCGCCGGTGTGCGCGGGGTGGGACAGCGCTCCGCAGGCGAATAGATCGGGCACGCGGCCCTGCGAATGGAGACCTTGAGCGGTTCGGGCGCCCGATCTACTGAGCCAGCGGAGCGCTGCCCCACCCCACGCCCGCCAGACGGGCGTGCAGGTCTTCAGTTGCCCTTCGCTTTGAACCGCGCCGGACTGTTCTCGAGCGCCCCGGAGTACGTCGCGCTCCAGCAAGCGTCGTCGCTCAGCAACTGCACGATCACGTTCGGCTGCCGTTGGAGTGGCAGCGGCGGAAGCACGAGCGACTGGCCGTGGCCTTGCACCTGAACGCTGGCGCGACCCGTCGCTCCTTCGGTGAGCGTGATTGCCTGGATGCCGCCGTAGGTCAGTCCAGGATCGCGGTAGCGGAAGCCGCGCGAGTACGGCTTCCAGCGTGCGCCCGGCGGAATCGACTGCGTGAGGCGACGCTGCGGCACCCCGCCGACCGTGTCGTAGAGACAGAACGTGTAGGGCGTCGCGATGGTCGGGTTGCCGAAGTCCGCGAACGTCGTCGCGGCGCCCTTGCGCCAGGCCCACGTCAGGCGATCGCGCGTGTCGGACGTCCGATCGTCGAGCAGCAGCGACGATCCGTTGACGGCGGTGACCTTGCAGCCGAGTGCCGGCGCGGTGCCCGCGCACGTTCCTGCCTGACAGCTGTCGGGACGGCTGCACGGATCGCCGTCGTCGCACGGCGTGCCGTTGGTGACCGCGGCTCCGACGCACGTTCCCGACGCGCACTGGTCGGGCGCGGTGCAGCCGTTGGCGTCGTCGCACGGCGTGCCGTCGGCGGCGGCGGTGCCGGCGCAGCTGCCGGACGCGCAGACATCGCTCGTGGTGCACGCGTCGTGATCGTCGCAGGGGTTGCCGTCGCTGCCGGGACCCGCGCAATCGGTCGCGAATTCGGTGACGGTCAGCTGGTAGGGCCCGCCGCCCGAGTAGCGCTGCACGAGCGCGTGCCAGGTGCCGGAGGCGGGTGCGGGGAACTCGCACGCCGCGAACTGATTCTGGCCGAAGCGACCGCAGTCGTAGACGCTGGCGGTCGGTGCGCTGCCGAACTTGACGTAGAGGTCGAAGTCGCTGGCGCCGTCGTCGACGCCGTTCATCACGACGCGCAGCATGGTCGTACCCGGGGCGACCGGGAACGCATACGTGCCTTGCGGGCTGCCGCTGCTGACCGAGCCCGAGGTCGACAAGACGGTCGTGCCCGCGTCGCCGACCTGCGGACCCGCGCCGCAGCTGGTGTTGGCGAGGTCGGCGCCGCCCTGGGTTTGGATGAACGAGCGATAGGTGAAGACGTTGGCGTCGTAGCTGTGATCGTCGGGGAGGCAGCTGCCGCTCGATCCCCCGGACGTCACGCCCGCGACGCGCGGACCGCTGCCGAAATCGACCAGCAGCGGGCCGCCGGAGTCCGCGTTGCAGGTGTTCGCGTTGCTGCCCGGCGGGCCCTGCGGGTTCGAGAAATTCCAGCACACCGAGGTGGCGTCCGACCCCGGCAATGGAATCGTCGAGCAGGCGGCGGTGACGACGTTGCCGGCGCGCTTCAGACCGTAGTCGAAGTAGGCACCACCGCTGCGGCCGTAGCCGACGATCACGCCGGCCGAGCCGAACGGCGGCGCCGACGACGACGCAATCGCGGTCGGCGCGACGCCGGTCACGGCGACGCCGAGCTTCAGCACGGCAATGTCGCCGGCCGGAAAGTCGTAGCTCGGGTGCTGCGCGATGCCGATCACCGGGAAGATCCCGGCATTGGGAAGGAAGACGAAGAAGTCGCTCGGCGCGAGGCCGTCGACGCAGTGACCCGCGGTGAGGAACGTCGCGCATCCGATCAGCGTTCCGGAGCACCACGCACCCGCCGAGTCGGCGGTCGCGCCGCGCAGCAACGCGCCGGTGCTGGGATAGTCGGCGGTGAGGACGCCGTTCACGATCCGCGGATGCACGCGGTCGAGCGTGTCCGCCGACGCGGAAGCGACCACCGCGAGCGTCAGGGCGACGGCCACAGCAAGCCCGCCGCACGCAGCAAGCCCGCCGCACGCAGCAAATCCGCCACACGCGACGAACGCCATGCGATCTCGAATGCGGGCGAGGGAAGAACAGCGGAAGCGGCGACGCATGGAGGTGCCACCGTAGCCTGAGCCACCGCTAGGGTGAAGCTGAAAAACACGGTGCCGGCGCCGCGGGCGCTCGTCGCAACGATTTCAGGCGGGCGTGCTTTTCGCTTTCGCGCGTACCACCCGCACGATGAGCGCGGGGCCGCCCTGACCGTCGGAGATCTCGATGCGCCCGGGCAGCGCTTCGCGAGTCCGATCGGGATACTCGGAGAGCTCGCTCACCAAGACCGTCCGTCCGCCCGGTCCGAGATATTCCTCGCGGACGGGTCGCAGGGCATCGTCGACCGTCACCGTCGCCGCGAGATTGGTTGCGATCGTGCACGAGACGGCCGCGGGTCCCGCAGCGGTGCAACGGTCGGCGCTCATCTTCGGGCGGAAGAGCAGCGCCAGGGCGACGATCATGCGCTCCTCTTCCGGCGTCGTGCCCGCCGCGAGGGCCGCGAGGTCGATCCGGCCGTGGCGGGTCTCGCCGCGCAGCGGCAAGGTCAGCGTGAACGCGTCGCCCTCGGTCGCAAGGTCGAGGACGGTGACGCCGAACGGCGACAGCACCTGCAGGCGGAGCCGCTCGGGACCGTCGATCGCGAGGTAGGCGGGGGAGGCAAGACGTGCCGACGGCGGTCCC
>JADMIO011204638.1_pt1 | contig 52934 bp, 44 predicted proteins | sample 8958161 | NCBI WGS metagenome assembly JADMIO01 (sample SAMN16585339, study PRJNA669376) | soil metagenome | isolation source: Crop rotation soil | place: USA: Cullars Rotation, Alabama | collected 2011 | reverse complement strand
GCGACAACTTGTCCACGTGGAATTCTAAGCTTAGGATCCCAATGTGCTGGAAAGACAAAACCAAAAAGCAATGCGACTGGTAAGTGCTATCGGATAAAACCTGGATATGGTATCCGTTTTCTGAGCAATCAATTGTGCCAATCCCTCCTTCAGGCTTGCAGGAAAGAACAATGGGAACCGGTACTTCATTTCCGCCCAGGGCACCCATACAAAATACCATAACGCCATCATCATGACCGCACTCATCGCCCCATACAATAAACGTAGTTTGAATTTAGCCTCCCCGGTTTTTAGAATGAAGGCCGGGGCCAGCAGACCCATCACACATGCAGAAGGCATTTTACATAACAATCCAAGCGATGTAAAACCTACAAAGCAAATGAATGGCCTGGCTTTTTTCTGTTCAAGATAGCGGTAACCATATTCGATTCCGATCAACACCAGTGAAACTGCAAATACATCGGGCATTCCTTTTCTGGCATACATGTAAGCGACCGAAACACCAAATAAAACCGTCGAGGCAAAGGCTGTTCGTTCATCTGTCAATCGCCTGACAATTTTGGAAAAATAAAAAAGCCCAATACTGGATACCAACAAATTGAAAAGCCGGTAACACCAATTCTGTTGCCCGAAGACCATCCATAACCCGGAGATGCAATAATTGAAAAATGGAAATTCCTGAGCCTGAATACCATCGCGGCTATCACAGATAACTGTTCTCGGCTCGAATAAATTAGGATCAACTTCTATAAAATCCCTCGCCACACCCAGGGTGATGGTTTGCCGCCAGGAATGTTCATCCAAGGGAGGCAAATTGATATTCTCCAGCCGTGCAAGGAACAGGAATAAGATCCAAACTCTGACATCAAATATCCATGGAGTAAATTTTGCAAGGAATGGTTTCACTTTCATGCTGGTAAGCTGATTTTTGATCTGATCTAAACCATACGCTTCGTATTCAGATGAAACTGAACCGTATGAATGATATTAGTCTGGCCTATTTAGTTTTTCTCGCTTGTGCTTTTTTTAGATAAATAATAAAACGTGACAAAACGGACAACATGGAAAGTGAATTTCCTTACTATCTGGTCTATCCATTTGAAATTGCCTGCATGATGAACCAGGAAAGGCGATACTAAATAATAAAGCTGAATACAGGATTTACCATACCAGGTGCGGGCTAGCACTTCATCCCGATAGTTGATCATCAGCATGTATTCAGTACTGTTCCTGGAGAAACAATAGGTGACGAAATAACAAGCCTCTCCTTTTAGCCTGGCAGAAAGATGATGCGTGACTAAAACTTCATGCCGTTCATGACAGGTGAGGATAACTTTACCACCTGCTGGCCGGTCTCCGAGTTTACTGACTTTAAACAAAGCGTTTGTTTTGACAGTCGCACCGGAATAAATCATGCCTGATACAAATTCTCCAGCACCCCATTCTTCTGCAGAAATCTGAGTTTTCTTTGCATCCAGCAATACCGGTAGTTCAAAATGGACATATAGATTAGCACTGGTAGGATTGGTGACCTGCAATTGAAGGTTAAACCATTCCGTTCCAATTCCTTCCTGCGCTTCCCATTTTACTTTCAATTTTAATAAACTGGAGTCTTCGGTATAGGTGACCGGCAAGGTGGCAGGGGCAATATATTCAAGGTGACTCTTCCCATCAAAAAACAAATGACAGATCGCCGTATACAACTCGTCCCAATCCCAGATTTCAACGTCATGAAGCTCTGCCAGCAACCTGGCATCGGGATTAAACGCGGAAGTTGTGATAACCCATGCTTGTTGGAGATGGTAAAGATCCCTGGCCTGCATGGCTTTCTGAATCACTTCTTTGGTGACTAATGCATCAGGAGACAAATGAACCGGAAGGATGACCAGTGGACTTCCATCCTTCAGCGCCCGCAGATGAGGTCCAAATGTCGAACTCTGTACGATGTCCTGAACTTCGTAGCCATCGAGCTGAAACAAGTATTGGACAAAAGCGGCAAACGACTCCGGGGTAAGCTTGGCAAACCGATCCGGTATGGATTCCAGGAGGAAACGACGCGGATCTGGTGGAGGAATAGTCATGTTTGGCAGAAAAATAATAATTTCGACGCTCGATAGATAAACAATATTTACCATATGAAGCTGACCCTGCCCACTTCCCTCCCCATTTTCCTGCTGGCTTTGCTGTTGACAGTGACCTCCTGCAAGCCATCTGCGAAAGGGGATTCAGCCACTTCCGAGGAGAAAGCCGCTGACAATGATGAACTCAAGAAGCTGGATAAAGAAGCGTTCCAGGCAGCCATCACCAAATCCGGAGTGGTGGTAGTCGACCTCCGTATGCCCCAGGAATTTGAACAAACCCACATCGAGGGAGCCATAAACGTAAATTTCTTTGATCCTGAATTCAAATACAAATTGCTCGAACTGGATCGTGATAAAAAATACTACCTCTACGACAAAGGCGAGGCTACATCCATACGTGCCATGAATTTCATGGAAGAAAATGACTTTAAGCACGTCTACATCCTGAAAGAGGGATATCGAAACTGGAATACTGTACACGCTGACGATCAGAAATCCACGCAATAGCTCACCCATGCATGGCTAAAGTCGCCACACCCACCGGGTATTCAGGAAAGCCCCTGAAGGATAAATTAGGGCTGGCTGAAGGCATGAAAGTGAAATTGATCCATCCGCCCTCAGATTACGCATTATGGATTGGAATGAAAACACGGTCCCTGGAATCCAAATCCCCGCCGTGGAATTTTGTACATCTGTTTACCAATTCGCTATCTGAATTAGAAGATCAGCTGTTTATGCTTCGCTCTGCCATACATCCTGATGGCATCATCTGGGTTTCGTGGTATAAGAAGAGTGCCGGAAAACCCACGGAGATCACAGAGGATTTGATCCGCGACACATGTCTTCCGATGGGATTGGTAGATGTGAAAGTTTGTGCTGTTTCTGATAGCTGGTCAGGTTTGAAATTAGTGATCAGAAAAGAATTGAGGTAAATGCAAACGTGTGCAGGACCAAAAGCTTTGTAAAAAGAAAAAATATGAAATCCCTTTTCATCTCTATGCTGCTTCCTGCTGTGTTACTCATGCTTCTGGCTTGTGGTACACGGAATTCCGAGATCCCCGGAAATGATGAAAAGACTTTTAACGCGTATTGGAATACAGGTCAGGCAGAAATCTCCACCTACCTGGTGGATCAATCCATCGCGGGTGAAATGCAAAAAGGAACGCTCACCATGATTTATGTGGTGGAAGATTTTAGCAAATCAAAGCTGATCAAACTGGATGAACCCAAAAAGCACATGGATGATTTCATCCGGGTCATGAAACTGAATACTACGGTTGAGTTCATAACCGGCATTGCAGAATGCAACCAGATGACATCCGTTTTTTCGCCATTGGATTACCAGGAGAGTCCGCATTGCCTGAAGTTAGTTTCAGCTTCCCAGGACTGGGGAGGCCAGTCTTTTTTCCAGGCTACCTGGAAAGGCCATCGCTATGAACTGCATAAGTTTTCAAATGCCGATGCCGAAGGAACGCATGAATTATCTGTTGTCAATACCTGGCTGGAAGAAGAAATTTGGAATAAGATCAGGATCTCACCCGATGATCTGCCGGTAGGAAAAATTAAAATGGTACCCGCATTTGCTTTTCTGAGATCGGGAGGAAAGGAGCTGAAAGTGTATGATGCGAAGGCTGAAATTCAAAAAACGAATGCTGATTTTATGTATTCGCTGGAATACCCAGAGCTAAATCGCAAACTTGAAATTCATTTCGCACTGGATTTTCCGCACCGCATTGTAAGCTGGAAGGAAGTCGTGGACAAGCAGGATGTGGTGTCCGCTACCCTCTCTAAAACTATGATGTCTGATTATTGGAATCATCAACATCCTAAGGACTCGATCTTACGGGATAGTTTAGACTTGCCGAGATAATGGACTAACTGGCGTTGGACAACAGGACGTACTCAATCGGTTTTCCGGGAGCCCAAACCACTTTCAACTTCATTGGAGGAAGAGACTTCACATCGGAATTTTTTACCCAGCCTTCGAAACTGGTTCCAATGATTTTGATCCATTCGCCCATGCGTTCTACCACACCCAGCCAGCTACCTTTTGGAATCAACGAAGCTGGATGTGCATCAGTAGGCTGTGCATAAACAGGTGTCTCAGGTTGGTCGGCGATCAGGTGGGAGTGTATCATAGTGTTTCGTTTTTATTTTGCTTTCAATCCTTTATACGTGTGTTCCATGCGATAAAGATGTTTTTCAGCAAATCATAATACGAAGAAAGCGCTCCCGGCCCACTTTTGGGTTACACTTTGACGTAAAATGTTAATACACCGACAAAATTCAGGGTTTTCCGTATCAGGGTCGGATGTTTTCCCTCTCCACCAGATCCTTCAAATTCACCACACTCTGATAGGGATTATCCACGGCGTGGAAATTCGCCAGCCAGGGGGGCACATGTCCTCCTGGATTATGAATCAGCACATACTCCAGACTGCAACGGTGATCCGGACGATTTTCCAGTGACCAATAGCCTTCATACTGTTTGATCTGAATGGCATCTGTTCGCTTTTCAATGTAGTTCGGAATCGATCTGAATTCTACATTCGATTCATCTACACTTTGACTGGAAACAATCTTCGAAACCTGGTAACGGTTTTGCATGGGCCAGGTAGCATCTTCCAGAATAAATACGTAGTACGCCGAGTCACTCTGATTGATGAGATAGCTATCCTGGACATGATTCATCCAGTTCTTGTATTTGTTGAAAGTCATCAACACTTCCATAACTTTTTCCATAGGAGCATTGATGGTAGTCGTCACCTTTACTTGCTTGTATGGAGAGGTCTCATCCAGTTGCGTATAAACGCGAATGCCATCCTTATCCATTTCAAGCTCCCACTGGTCTTCCGGATTGGCATACACTTTCAGTGAAAGGAGGATTAAAAGAGCCGTGAATAGAGTAAGGTTGGTAAATTTCATTTCATACGGACTTAATCAGGTAACGAAGGATAAACACGCGATACAACTGGGTTATAAAAGTTTGAAAGAATCAATAAACTTATTCATTTGTGACTCCGGTTTGTATTTCGACAATCCAAACACCTGGATTCCATAATACTTTCCATGCGTCAAAATACAATTGCCTTTGACCACACCTTCCTCACCCCGATAAGTAGCTTTCCAACTGCAAATATCGCGATCTGCCTGTTGCTGTATATCCATGTAGGTTAAGGTACCCGAAACTGCAGCGAGCACAGGATCAAGGGTGTTCTCGAAAAAGGCTTTCAGATAGGCATCATCTTTCGGCTCTGACATTTCCGGCAAAACATAATAGTCTACAATAAAAGCCATGGAAAGCAGGGTATCTCCGACCGCCCCACCCCTGAATTGGTGAAGGGTTATCACCCGGGTATCGGTAGGAACCTCCGTGACGTGTTCCTCTAGTTTGATGGGCGAAAGAATCTTAAAACCTGATTCAGGATGCATGTTCCAGGCCCATTCTGGCTGAATGGAAGCAGAGAGAAATGCAATCATGGAGAGGATCAGAAACATACTGAATCGTATTTTACCCGAAATTATTCTACTAACGAACAGGTTCGGCTTTATGTTACAGGGAATTATGCGTTGGCAGACTTTTACATGGCTGTTGCTCCTGGCTACCGGAATGCTCCTTCCGTCCTGCAAGTCCGAATCCACGACGGAAAGTGATGAACGGGATGCTTATCTCGCTGATTATGAAAGCCCGATGAGACATTGGGGCTTTCTGGATCAGCAGGGAAAGCTCGCCATTCCCCCGATCTATGATGAGGTAGGCTTTTTCTCAGAAGGCAAAGCAGCATTCAATGTGGGCGGACTGTGGGGTTTTATAGATACTTCCGGAAAAGAAGTCATCAGGCCGCAATTCAGGTCCGCCTATCCCTTTCATGACCGAAGGGCCCGGGTCAAACCCTTTAACCTCGAAGACTGCTACACAGATCTCAAAGGCAACCTGATCCGGGATGACTCCTGGATAGCCGTGGGAGATTTCTCAAATGGATTGGCTAGAATCAGGTCTGGCCAGGCCTTCGGTTATATCGATTCTACTGGCCATTTAAAGGTTAAGCCAATTTATACGAGGGCCTGGGATTTTGAAGGCAGCCTGGCTACAATCGAATTGCAGGGAAAACTCGGTGCCATTGCTACCGATTCGAAAGAAGTCCTGAAACCTGTTTTTGATCAAATATTGATCCGACCTGCCTTGAATCGACTGGTGACCGTCAGGGACCGGGCGATTCAACTTTATGATTTGCAGGGTAAATTATTGACCGAATTTTTGATTTCACCGGTAGCTGGCAAGACCGTTAAGGTGATTGATATCAGCCAATCCGATTTGGCGATCCAGGTGGATAACCACTTTGCATTTTGTGAGGTACGTAAACCTGATTTTAAACCCAATGACGAAATCCTTCAGTTGTATTACCTCGGTGAAGATCGATGGGCAGTGAAAAGAGATACCAGCTATACCCTTTGCGATGGTTCAGGAAGAGCGTTGAATGAACATCACTATGATCAACTGAATAAATTTAAAGAAGGTATTGCTGCTTTCCGACGGGATCAATATTGGGGTTATCTCAATGCAGAAGGTAAAGAGCTTACCAATCCTGAATTTGGATTGGCATGGGACTACAAAGAAGGATTTGCACGGGCTGCCTTTAAGGATGGAATCGCATTTATCGATCAACATCAAAAAGTTGCTTTCATGCCTCCTGCTACCACTTTCGACCTGCGCGATTTTAGCGAAGGACTTGCACCCGTTCAAATGAAACGATAATGGTCATCAAAACAACATGGGTAAGATATCTGATGCCGCTGGTTTTCCTCCTGATCAGCGTGATCGTAGTTCTCGTTTATACTCAGTTTGAAAAAACGGATATCGCGATTGTTAAGTCTTCTCAGAGTTCAAAAGGAATGGTGGTCACGGCGCATCCTTTGGCCAGTGAAGTTGGATTAGATATTTTGAAAGGCGGTGGTAATGCAGCCGACGCAGCTGTAGCGGTGCAGTTTGCCCTGGCAGTAGTGTATCCAAGAGCTGGCAATATTGGTGGCGGAGGATTTATGGTTTACCGGGATTCTTCAGGCGAAGTCACTACCCTGGATTATCGCGAGAAGGCACCTCTTTCTGCCTCCAGGGATATGTATCTGGACACTAATGGCAAGGTGATTGACCGTATTTCGCTTGATGGAATTTTGGCTGCAGGTATTCCTGGTACTGTAGCAGGATTGTTTGAAACTCATCGCAAATACGGCAAGCTTAAAGACTGGTCGAAATTAGTAGAGCCCGCCATCCGGTTGGCCGCCAATGGTTTTCACATCAGCGCACTCGAAGCCAGGCGACTCAATGATAATCGGGATGCGTTTATAAAATTCAATTCGTATGAAATCCCATTCGTAAAAAATAAACCCTGGAAGGAAGGCGACCTCCTTAAGCAAAAAGCACTGGCCAATATGTTACGAGCTATCGCAGACCATGGTGCAGATGCATTTTACAAAGGTCAAAACGCAGCCAGCCTCGATTCACTTTCACGCGTACATCATGGCATCCTGACGATAAAAGATTTGGAGGCCTATTCCGCCGTATGGAGAAAACCCATTGTCAATCATTGGAGAGATTGCGAAGTGTATTCAATGGCACTGCCATCCAGCGGTGGAATTGTGATTGGTCAGATTCTCGGCATGATCGATCAGCATCTCCAGGATTCGCTTGGCTACCGGAATATTCAAAACCTTCATGTCATCCTTGAAGCGGAACGAAGAGCCTATGAAGATCGTGCCACTTATCTCGGAGATCAGGATTTTTATCAGGTTCCTGTAGATAGCTTGCTGGATAAAACCTATCTGGCTTCGAGATTTGCAGACTTTAATCCGGATAGTGCAGGACGCAGCATCCTCCCAAAGGCGACTTCCAGACCTGGACTTGAATCACTGGAGACAACTCATATTTCCATTGTCGATGGTGAAGGCAATGCAGCTTCGGTGACTACCACACTCAATAATAATTACGGCTGCAAAGTATGGGTACCCTGGGGTGGTTATTTCCTGAATGATGAAATGGATGATTTTAGTTCAAAGCCTGGTACACCCAATTTATTCGGACTTGTCGGAGCTGAAGCCAATGCCATTGCACCGGGAAAACGAATGCTGAGCTCTATGACACCAACCATTGTAGAAAAACAAGGCAGGCTATACCTCGTCCTGGGTTCTCCCGGAGGTTCGTCCATAGTGCCCACGGTGCTCCAGGTATTCCTGAATGTGGAGGCATTTGGGATGAATATCGAAGAGGCAGTGAAAGCAGGAAGATATTTTCATCAATGGCTTCCGGATGAAATCACTTTCGAAAAAGATGCACTCTCCCCTGCACTACAGGATAGCCTTTCCCAAATGGGTTATCATCTTCATCCGATCGAACTCATCGGACTGGTAGAAGCCATCTATGTGGATGAAGCCAATTCATTACACGGAGTTGCCGACCACCGGGGTGATGATCATGCGAGTGGATGGTGAGTCACGAATGGTGGTTTCCTGATTTCCGGTGAATAATGTTGACTACCATCCAGGTAATCAGAATACGCATTCGAATGTCGAAGTACAGATTCAATGCCAACGAGGATAAATTGTTGCCGGGCTCGTGTAATAGCGACATTCAATTTGCGATCAATCCCTTCCCTGTTAACTGAAGAAATTCGATCCAGTGATCTTGGATGATTCGCCGCCACGGACATGATGATAATATCCCGGGCTCCACCCTGGTATCGCTCTACCGTATCCACCGTAATGTGAGAAATATCCATGTTTTGCTGATGTGCCAGGTACATGATAGCTGCAATCTGCGCGCGGAATGGCGTGATCACCCCAATGCTCCAGGAGAGATGATGCTCCTGGATGAAGCTGGTCCAAAGGTTAACCAGTTCAAGTACTATTTCAGCCTCTGCCTGGTTAGTTTTAAGGTAAGTCTCCAGCAAGGTGCTTTTCGTTGGAATAAAGATCAGACGCGATACTAAAATCGAATGCAACGTACCGGGAAGCATCTGTTTCAAATCCACATGCTGAAGAGCAGGATCAATGCAACTTAATTGCTCCTGGTAAATATGGCGATTGACATAAGACATGATCTGTTGATGCATCCTGCCCTGTTCATGCAGATTTCCGATCAGATGATGCCAGCCTTTCTCCTGGTAGAGCCTGTAGAGCCGCTCGAAATATGACATTCGCAAATCCGTAAGTCCAATACCTTCTGCCCAGGTGGATGTCGATGGCAGAGTACTTGTTTGTGCGGTTTGTACAGACACCGCGGGCAATTGCATATGATCTCCGATCAGGATGGTTTTTTTGGACTGGGATAGCAAACCCACAATAGCTGGCTCCAATAATTGCGATGCCTCATCCACCATCATCACATCAAATTGGACCAGGCTAAATAGTTCCGTTTTTCCCTGCACAGAAGCCACCGTTCCGACTATGACCCTGGTTTCCTCCAGTAGTTTTTTAATCTCGGTTCTCCTGGTCATCGGACTGATGACTTGTTCCAATAATCGTGAACGATAAATTTCTCCGGTAGCAGCTTTAGAACCAATTCGGAGATAATGGTCTTTCATATCATCTCCCATCTGGTGAAGGGCACTGCAAATTTCATCAACGGCTTTATTGGTGTACGCCAGCAATAAAATTCGTGCATTCGTTTCTGCAAAATAATAGTTCACCCAATAACGCAACATCACGCTGGTCTTACCGGTCCCTGGAGGCCCCCACAATAAATACAAGAACCTGGCCTGAATCCCCTCTTTGAAAAGTTGTTGTTGGGAACTTGTCAATGCGGGCTGGAGAGGTAACTGAAATACTTCTGTAACTTCAGGTGAAGGTTTACAACCAAGAAGGATATTTCGCTTATCCGGTGACGCGCACATCAGACTCCAGATCGATTGATATAAAGAGCGAAAGCTGCTGTCCAGCAGATCATGCTCAAGATTCCATTTAGCGATACGTTCAATCTGCCTGGTGTTCACCTGGTCATTTCGCAAACGAATGACGACCTGGGCTGCATCAATGGAAAGGATATTCGCACGATGTAACTGGTATTGGGTTGGATTTGATCCTTCCTCGTCAGAGAATGGATAAATCACTGCTATATCACCCGCTCTAAAGTTGGCTAATGGATTGGTAGATGACTCTCTCTGAAACGTAATCAGCGTCTGGTGTTCTTCTTTTCGAATGGCATGGAGCGACATGCCTCTCAGGATTTGATAGCTGGCTTCCTTGATTTCATGCGTATCCAGCCAAAGCGCTGCTAAACCACCCGCACCCTCTTCCGATTCACTTCCTATACGGGCCAGTGTGTGTTCACGCGCTACAAACGCTGCAAAGTGAAGCAGATAAGCCTGCTCATGAGCTTGCAACGTGCTGTAGACCTGGTGAAATTGGGTGATTTCTGTTTTTAAAAATCCTTTCACACTATCATAATGGCGTGGATCAATTTCGTGCAACACATTTCTGGCTCCCGGCTGATCCGCATTCATCAATCGATATTGCAACAACACCATTTGATTTCGATTGTGAATGGTCTCCTTTTGTATAGATTCCACAGAGACCGCATACCGAAGAGGATTATCCGCCACGGCTGAGTATAAAATAAAATTGGAACGGTAATGCTGAGGGCCATGAACAGATTTAATCAGCAGTTCATATAAAAGCGTCTGATGATAATGTGTACTGCTCAGTCCATAGGGATTTGGCTTAAAGGGCTTTCCGCTTTTTAATTCAATGATGGAAGCGGATTTTTCCTCTTCATGTTGAAAATATAAATCAAGCCTTCCTTTAATTCCAAATTGCGGACTAAAATAACTGGGCTCAATGACGCTATCCTCCTGTCGAAGACCCAGGGCTGGAAAGCGGTGGACAATCACTTCGCGTATGGTTTGATAATGAACTTTCAGTTGTTCTATCATCGCTTTCAGGTCATCATCGGACAGCCGAACAAATTCAAGTGGGAATAAACGGAAGGAGGCAGTGAATAAAACCGAAAAGGATAACTCCGGATCTCGCATCAATTCATCCAGGAAATAATTAGCCAGCTTTCCAACCAGTAAAGTAATACTCAATCGGGTCGGAAGAAACTGATGCAACAAGTTGACGGCGGGAGGATCGGAAGCCAGGGAAACATATTCTGCAATCGAAGTGACATCTAATAATAAGTCGGGAAGCAAAATGATGTAAGCAGGCACATAGTCCTGTTCGTCCAGCCCATTAATATCCACCAGCCCGAGCACCAGCGGAAGCCCCATTTCTTCCAGGGCCAATTCTAATGTATCCGAAAAAATATCATTTACACCAGGCACACTATAATGAACTTTAAACGTGCTCCCGGGCTCATCTTCATCCAATACCAAAACGGTTTTATCTTCTTTATTCCAGGACGTCGCCATCACGCGGGCAAACGATTTCTTAAAGCGACCTGATTTACGCGAAGCAGGCAGCTTGGGTAGCATGGGTTCGATTAAAGCTTGCGTTTGATCTCCCTCTATGCTGGCAATGGCGAATAAATACTCAATACAAGCATTGACGATAGGGATGAGTTCATGATCACTCAGCTGTCGCTGCCGTAATTCCCTTCGTGGAATTTGAAAAGCAAACGACCATGCTTTGTTGAGATGTGCTTTGGATGTGATATAGCTCACCCGGGCAAACAGCGTATTAAATTGAAGCTGTGAATGATCACTGATCTTGAGGACGAGATCCTGGTAGATTTTCAATAAGGATACACACAAATCGTGTTCGTCTGTAAGTTCATGACAGACACGCTGATAGATCCGTTCAATATCCGTGAATGGAGAAGACATGGTGGTGAAGTAAAACTGTATAAATATAGGAAAATTTCATATTTCAATTAACTCCATAAGTCCATGCCACACCGGATGAACTCCTAAAATCTGCTACTTTTACAGACCCGCTTATCTCATTCAAAACGAAATCGACGTATGTCATCTCCTGAAATCAACACGCAACCTACTACCACGCTATCTAAGATGCTCCCATGGATTGTGCTTTTGCTGTCTGCGCTGGGCCTGTTTTATTTTGTTGAAAATGGTTGTGGTGCGGGATCCGCTGGTTCCACCGATAAACAGGAAAATCAGGTCGATACCAGTCATACCTCAATGCCGATCGTGGACACTACGAAAATCGATTCCCTGGTAAAAGACAGTTTACGTTAAACCGGATCAGTGCTTTCCTTTTTTCTCTGGTGCTGCCGGAAATAATAATAGACCGGCATCCCAATTACCATCAGTGCAAGACCCGCCAGGGTTTGCACAGGCCGCCCGATCAGGGTACTGAGCAAAAACCAAACTGAAATACCGATAAAGATCAAAGGAGTTACCGGATATAACGGAGTACGATAGCCATCTTCTGGTTGAATTTTCTGGCGACGTCGAAACAGGAATAACGCAATTGCTGCCATCGTCATGAAGATCCAATCCATAAACACCACATAGGTGGACAAACTTTCAAAGGTTCCCCAAAACAGGAGCAATACCACGGCCCAAATACTTTGCAGGATGATCGCTTTCGCCGGAGTGCCATACTTCGGATGAATATCCGCCAGCCATGGAAAGAATACACGATCCATTCCCATCTGGAAATAAATACGTGGAGCCGATAACGTGTATATACCAGCTGTACCAAAGGTGGAAACTGCTATCAGCAACGCAATCAATAATCCTCCTGCTGAAGTAACCTGAGCAAGGGAATCTGCAGCCACAGCCCGGGAGCTGGCCATTTGATCCAGGGGAAGCAAAGCCAGGTAACCCACATTCGTAGCCATGTACACAATCGTCACTAACAGTGCACCTGCAAATAATGCACGAGGTAAAATTTTACGCGCATTGACCACTTCACCCCCGATGTAAGACGCGTGATGCCATCCACCATAAGACCATAGAACACCGATCAGGGCAATTCCAAATGAAATACCCTGAGTTTCATGCGTGCGTACGGCCAGGTTGTCCATCAGGTGAGTTCCATACAGCAGGGCAATTAAGACAATGATCGCAATGCCTCCAATCTTCACGATCGTGATAAATGAAGTAAACATCGAGGAGAATTTGACCCCCATGATATTGATCATAGTGACCAACAACAATTCTACCAGCGCGATTGGAATCTGGTACGAATCATCCAAATGAAGGGCAAAGCAGAGATACCTGGAAAAGACCAGGCATAAACCCGCTATGGCTCCGGAAGTAATTACGGTCAGGATACACCATCCATACAGAAAAGCTACCAGGTTGCCATAAGCTTCACGCAGATAGACGTATACTCCACCAGTTCCGGGATAACGGGACGCCATCTCACCGAAACTCAGTGCTCCGGTCAAAGCAACAATTCCACCGATCAGCCACACAAACAGCACCTCCATTCCGTTACCTAACTGGGCAGCGACGTCGGAGGGAGCTATGAAGATCCCAGAACCGATGCACGCACCCGCGGCAATCATGGTCAGGGGAAAAAATTTAATAGATTTCTGAAGGGATTGGGACATCTAATACAGGGATTCAATCGATAGTAAGATAGAATTAAATTTGATCGGGGTATTTCAGGAAACACCACATCCCGCTCGCAGGGTAGAGCCTTTAACATCGGAGATATGAACCAGGACAGGAGATCATTTTTTGAAAAAGCACTCATCGTGTTTTTTCTGCTGATGTCCGGCCCGGCATTTACCCAGCCCGGATACATCAATCCGGTCGACCTGCTCCAGGGAAAGAAAAAAGTAGAGATCCCTTTTCACTATCATCACAATTTCATCATCCTGGATGTCCATTTGTTTGGACTGATTCCGGCACAGCTCATCTTTGATACAGGAGCGGAACACATCATTTTATTTAAAAGAGAATATACCGATGTATTGGGAGTGCCATATGATCGTCGTATTCCGATTATGGGATCAGACTTAAGCAGGGAAATCTATGCATTGATTTTACGCAATGGCCTGATCGAAATTGACGGACTTCCTGCGAGACCACATGACATGCTGGTGCTCGAAGAAAATTATTTCAACCTGGATGAAATGATTGGGATTCCGATCGCAGGTTTAATCGGTGGTGGCTTCTTCAAAAACTTTGTGGTCAACATCGATTACAAACGACATAAACTGGTCCTCTACGATCCATACGAGTTTACCGTTCCCAAAGATTTTGTAAGTCTTCCACTTCAAATCAAAACCAACAAACCTTACCTGAATGCCGATGCCGTATTGATGGATGGCACAGTCGTGCAAGTTGATTTACTCCTGGACACCGGGTCGGGAGTGCCTTTGCTGCTGCATAATAATTCAAGTCCGCAACTCCATTTGCCGCAGAGTTATATCCGGGGCAAACTCGGAATGGGTTTGGGAGGATTTCTCGAAGGGTTTATCGGGCGGATCAGTACGCTGAATGTAGGTGAGATCAAGTTTCCTTTTGTGCTTACCAGTTTTCAGGACATTGATTCCTCCTGGTTAGCGGATCGGGATAAATTCCGGAATGGTCTGCTGGGCAATCAACTCCTAAGCCGTTTCAACCTGTATATCGATTACGTCAGAGCGATCATGTACCTCAAGCCAACGAAGCTGGCCCAGAAGCCTTTTGACATGGATCGCAGTGGCCTGATTATTTTGGCTTATGGGGCTGAATTCAATCAGTTTGTCGTGCGGGATGTGGCTCCTATGTCTCCGGCTGAAGAAGCAGGAATCAAGTCCGGGGATGTGCTGGTCAAGTTCCAGGGACTGCCCGCTCACCTGTATACCCTGGACGGGCTCAACTCCATTTTGCAGAAGAAAGTTGGAAAAACTATTCACCTGGTCATTCGAAGAGAACGGGAAGTAATACGTAAATCATTAATTCTCAGGGATTTAATATAATATTGACCCTCCGTGTAATTAAATGGATCGATTGGAAATTTCCTAAAAATATTTTGAAAAACCCGTATATAAGGTTACCTTTGCCGGCCCAATTAGGCGAAATTAAAAGAGAAACGGGATCATGTACGCGATTTTAGACGTCAATAGCAGACAATATAAAGTAAAACAAGGCCAGGAGATCTATGTGGATCTGCAAACGGCCGAGATCGGAGCCAGCCTCAAATTTGACAAGGTTCTGTTCGCTGAAAATGATGGCAAAATGTCCATCGGCAAACCATCCTTAGGCAATGCATCCGTCACCGCCAGCGTCCTCGAGCACGTAAAAGGTGACAAAGTCATCGTCTTCAAGAAAAAGAGAAGGAAAGGCTACCGCGTAAAAAACGGTCACCGCCAGCAGTATACCAAAGTCCGTATTGAAAGCATTTCTCTGTAATTCCGGAATTCCTAAACGAATTAAACGTAACATAAAATGGCACATAAGAAAGGTGTAGGTAGTAGTGATAACGGCCGCGACAGTAAGAGCAAACGACTCGGAGTAAAACTTTTTGGCGGCCAATCCGCTATTGCCGGTAATATCATTATTCGCCAGCGAGGCACTAAATTTCACCCGGGCCGCAATGTGGGCATGGGCAAAGACTTCACCCTGTACGCCCTGACGGATGGTACGGTTACCTTCCAAACTAAAAAACGTGAACGCACCTTCGTGAACGTTGTGAATGATGCCACCGCCTAAACACTAGCCCGGGCAATCATTCGAATAGAGTATATCGTTTTTTATAAGCCTGATCCGTCCTTGGATCGGGCTTTTTTTATTGTATTTTTCACCATCCGAAATCTCATCTTTCATTCGCTCAGCTCATACTGAAAACTCATGCTACGTTATATCCTGCTTTGCCTCATTAGCTTTCAACTTAACTCATTCATCTTTAGTCAACAGGATCCCGATTCCGAACAAGGCCTGCAGGAATTAATTTGTCACGAACAGGATGCAGCCCAGTTCAAACAATGGATGGGAGCTCATCGTAATGAAACCGCCGATCAGACGGACATGCGGTACCAGGAAATTCACTGGGAATTAGATCCCGAAGTGGCTTATATCAAAGGCACCATCACCTATCAGTTTGCAAGCCGCGTCGATGGCCTAACACAACTCGTACTTGATCTCGATACGACGATGGATATTCATTTTATTCGACGGGGAAACCAGGATCTCACCTATCAACACACCGATGATTTGCTGCTGACCATAGGCTTAGGTCACACGCTAAACGCAGGCGACACCGATTCACTGACCATTTCCTACGAAGGCACTCCCCACTCTACTGGCTTTGGCTCATTTGAAAAAGGCGTTCATAATACGTCACCAATTATCTGGACACAATCCGTTCCCTATGGAGTCAGAGATTGGTGGCCTGGCAAACAAGATCTCATCGATAAGATCGATTCCATGGATGTGTTTATTACCACACCAGCCGGCCAGTTGGCTGCAGGGATTGGAAAGCTGATCGACATCGAAGAAAATAATGGTAAATGGATTCATCACTGGCGCCATCGCCATCCAATCGTTTCTTACCTGATTGCAGTAGCCGTGACTAACTATGTTTCTTATGTTGATGAGATTCAATTATCCAATGGAGACACAATCGAATTTCTCAATTATGTCTATCCGGAAAGCCTGACGGCAGCACAACAAATGACTCCCGCTGCAAAAGACATCATGGCCTTCTATGTCGATAAATTTGGACCTTATCCGTTCGCTGATGAAAAATTTGGACATGCCCAGTTTAGCTGGGGCGGTGGCACTGAAATTCAGACCATGAATTTTATGACCAATTTCAGTTCCGGACTCATGGCCCATGAAATGGCTCATCAATGGTTTGGAGATTTCGTTACCTGCGGCTCTTATGAAGACACCTGGCTTAACGAAGGATTCGCCACCTACCTCACCGGGCTGACCTATGAACACCTTCCTTCGTTGGGGTCGTTCAACAACTGGAAAAGTTCAACACGCGCAAGTGCTGTGAGTGAACCTGGAGGTTCTGTATTCGTGAATGATACGTCTGACTACGCCCGGATTTTTGATTCCCGATTAACGTATGACAAAGGGGCCTATGTCCTGCACATGCTCCGATGGGTAACAGGTGATGATGCTTTTTTTAAAGGCTGCAAAAATTATCTCCATTTGCCACATACCGAATATGGCTTTGGAAGGACACGTGATCTCCAGGATCAACTGGAATTAACCTCAGGTAACAACCTGGATGAATTCTTTGCGGATTGGTATTACGGTGAGGGCTATCCGTCCTATGCTATTGAATGGACACAACAGGCAGACTCCGTGATTTTTTGGATCAGTCAGGCCACTTCTCATCCCTCTGTTCCATTTTTTGAAATGCCGGTTCCCATCCAGACTAATTATGCAGGCGGAAACATTGTTCATGTATTACAACACAATGCCCAAAATCAACGCTTCAGTGTTTTCGTAGGAAATCATCATGTAAGTTCTGTAGTCCTTGATCCGGACAAATGGCTGCTCTCCAAGAATAATACGATCAAGGAAATCATCACGGCCACCCATGATCTTGCCCTCAATCCTGATCTGATCGTTTATCCAAATCCTGCTACACATACGCTTTCTTTCAAAACAAATCTCCCGATTGACCAGGTAGAATTGATGAATACGGTAGGATTTACCAGGACCCTGGTCTGGGATGGCCAGAAAGCCCAAATTCCTGACGTAGCTCCTGGCTTTTACATGGTCAGGCTGACGAATGCCGATGGCCAACTATTGGCGATGAGAAAAGTGGTGATCCGGTAAGGGCTTTTCATCAAAATGTCCTCTCCACGGCCAACTAATCCCTTGATTTAGGGTTACCTTTATCGTATGAAAATGACCAGATTTTTCACCTTGGCTGCGCTATGGGTGTCAATGACCTTGACCCTTTCCGCACAGGGAGATGTCCTCGCTACGTTTGATCTTGACGAGCTAATTTGCAAGGAACAAGCCCGGGCTATGACCCAGATGGAAATGAATACGCACAGGAATGAACGTGCGGACGAAACCGATATCATTTACCAGGAAATCCATTGGGAAATCAATCCGGCAGTTTACTATATCAAAGGCGTCATCAGCTATCAGTTCAAAAGCAAAAAGGATCAGCTCACCCAGGTGGTACTCGATCTCGCTAACACCCACCAGGTGAATTTTGTGAGACGTGGAAATCAGGACCTCAATTTCACCCATACGTCAGATCAGTTATTGACGATTGATCTTGGTAAAACACTGAATGCTGGCGTGCTGGATTCTTTTACCATTTCGTATGAAGGCATGCCTCCTTCCAATGGATTTGGTTCGTTCGAACAAAACACACACGCCAAAGCTCCGGTCATCTGGACCTTGTCCGAACCTTATGGCGCAAGAGATTGGTGGCCTGCCAAACAGGATCTCATTGATAAAGTAGATTCAATGGATGTATTCCTGACCACACCGTTTGGAAACCTTGGCGCGAGTAACGGCAAGCTCATGTCGATTGATACTGTCGATGGAAAGCTGGTTCACCACTGGAGACATCGTCATCCGATCGCCAGTTATCTCATCGCTTTAGCTGTGACCAATTATGCATCCTATTCTCATTACGTGCCGTTGACTAATGGTGATTCGATTGAAATTCTCAATTATGTCTATCCGGAAAATCTGGAGACTGCAAAACTGCAAACGATCAGTGCCGTGGACATCATGAGTTTTTACAATGAAAAATTTGTCGTCTATCCCTTTGCAGATGAAAAATATGGCCATGCACAATTTGGCTGGGGCGGTGGCATGGAGCACCAAACGATGAGTTTTATGTACAATTTCGGGTTTGGCCTGATTGCCCATGAAATGGCACATCAATGGTTTGGTGATAAAGTGACGTGTGGATCCTGGGCCGAGATTTGGCTCAACGAAGGTTTTGCTACGTATTTATCCGGACTCACCCTCGAAGAATTCAGTCCAACAGAATACTGGCCCCAATGGAAAAATTCAACCCTTAATTCAGCTACCAGTCAACCCGGTGGTTCAGTTTATGTCGATGATACTACCAGTGTCAATCGCATTTTCAGTAATCGTCTGACGTACAATAAAGGCGCTTATGTATTGCACATGTTGCGTTGGGTCAATGGGGATGATGCTTTCTTCCAGGGATGCCGCAATTACCTGAATGGCGCCGGAACCTCCTATGATTTTGGAACCACACGTGAACTCCAACATCAACTGGAAGCCGTCTCCGGAAAGGATCTGAATGAATTTATTGATGACTGGTATTATGGAGAAGGTTATCCAAGCTACAATATCAAGTGGGCCCAGCAAGCGGATTCACTGATTGTCGTGATTAATCAAACTCAATCCCATCCATCTGTATCTTATTTTGAAATGCCGGTACCCGTGTTTGCTTATCATGGCGGCAATGGCGAGCGATTTGTATTTCAAAACACAGATCAGGATCAGCGGTTCAGTGCTTATGTTGGAAATGTGCATGTAGATTCTTTGCAGTGTGATCCTGAAAAATGGATCCTTTCCCGCAACAACACCGTCTCTCCATTAATCACATCTGTGGATGGAGATCTCCAGGAAAGCACTTTTGCTTTTTCTCCCAATCCGGCTGATCAATATATCCAGTTTGCAACTGATCTTACTAATTATGAAATTGCATTGGTAGATGCACAAGGGAGACAATTAAAAGCCCGTCGGGATGGCCAGCGTATCGAACTTAACGAACTTGCACCTGGCTTTTATACGGTCTTAATAACGAATGCAAAATCTGATATAGTTTCCCGCCAACCTCTCGTGATCTATCGATAGGGAATCTCGTTCATATTGATTGCATCGAATTAGCAGGATCGATCATGAATAATCATGACCATCATGAGCATCTGCGTTCCAAACATAGGTTCAGGGATTATCGCCAATCATGACTATGCTAGCGCTTTTAATCCGCAAAGTCAATCATAATCAATCATAATCATCATGACTATCTGTGTTCTAAAAAATAACCTCACTCTTTCTTAGGTCGACCGAGAATATCCTTATCCTCCTTCTTATCCTTCCGCTCCTCCGTCATGGGAGGCGTATCTACCGTGATATCGTAGACCTTTTCCTGGTAAACCCAAAACCCTTTCTCATCCAGGATCCATCCTTCCAGGCTCCCATCGGCCACCGGCAGCGTCTCCCCATTCATACCGGCCCCAGGTAAATTTTCCACATGATCATAGATAATGCCACCCAATTCCTCATCATAACGAATATGCACCGTCGACACATCCGCATACGTGATCATCAGCCTGGTCATAGGCTCATCCTTTCCGATGAACACCGGTGCACCTAACACCGGATCGGGTCCATTGATATCGAGGATATCAGCCAATTTTATATTCAAAACACTGGTGTTGGCATTAAAGCCCAGCAGCATATAATATTTCTTCTGGTCACGGGTAAAAGGAAGAATTTTATAGTACAGCGCGCCATACCAGGCCGAAGGAGTATAAGTACTATAGCTCGAACCATTGATGAAAGGCCGGGTGTCCTTTAAGGAAACTACCCGGTCAGGCCACTGGATAAAACCCCCGTATTTGTAATTTTCATCATTGACCTTCCATTGCCAGGTCACCATCCGGAAGTCGTCCGCGTACAATACAGAAAACCACTTAATACTGTCCAGGGAGATGGTATAGGAATCAGGAAGAGCCAGGAAGGAATCGACGGCTACCGTCAGCGCGTTATATGCCTTTTCACGATGGGCTTCAGCAGTAGCATTCACCATGACATCCGCATAAAATCCCATATCCGCCAGCAGCCGTTTGGGAGTATCATTTTGCGCGGAAAGGCCGCCCAGCATGAGAAAAAGAGAAATCAGGCAGGTAATAGTCCTATTCATACGCCTATAAACGTTTAACCTTTAGAATCCATTGTTAACCAGATGGTAAACAAAACCTGCCACAAGAATCGGGATTCCCGGCTACAGACGCTACCTTTCTTTACCGGAGTTCGAAACATATTATGACAAATTAGATACTTTTGTAGTCCATGAACATCTTTCGAGGACTTTCTGCATTGCCGGAGTTCACCAATACGGTTATTACCATTGGAAGTTACGATGGTGTTCATGCCGGTCATCAGCGCATCCTCAAACGGATCCAGCAACTGGCCGAGGAAGTCAATGGCGTCGATGTCGTCGTCACGTTCCATCCGCATCCCCGCGAAATTGTTTACCCCAAAGACAAGGAGCTTCAGATCATCACCACTCTGGATGAGAAACTGGAATACTTCCGACGCTACGGCGTATCCAATGTCGTCATTGTTCCCTTTACCATCGAATTCTCCCATCAGTCCGCCCAGGAATACATCGAACGATTCCTGGTCAATCGCTTTCATCCCAAATATGTGGTCATTGGTTACGATCATCGGTTTGGCATCAATCGGACGGGCGATGTCCATTTACTGAAACTCTATGGCCGCGATCATGATTTCGAAGTCGTCCAGATTGAAGAAGAAGAACTTCGCAACCTGACGATCAGCTCCACCCGTATCCGGAATGCTCTGGCCCAGAATAATATTGAACTGACGAATGAATTGCTGGGTCATCCATTCATGATCAAAGGAAAAATCGTCACCGGCAACCGACTTGGACATCACATCGGTTATCCGACCGCAAATGTCAAAGTCACCGATCCTAAAAAAATTCTGCCCCAGGATGGCATCTTCGCTGCTACCGGCACGATCCAGGGCATCGAATACAAAGGGATGCTCTATATCGGGCTCAGACCTTCCATTGAAGCAGGCACCGAGCATCGTGTAGAAATCCATTTGTTCGATTTTGATCGCCAGGTATATGATGAAGAAATTACGGTAGAGGTTTACAGATTTATTCGGGGAGATCGCAAATTCCCTTCCATGGAAAGCTTAAAAGCTGCTATGGCGGAAGATGAACGAACAGTACGTCATTTCTTCAATGGCAATCCAAAAGATCATCCTGAGGTTTCGACGGTGGTACTGAATTATAATGGTAAAAGTTTTCTCGAACGCTTTCTTCCATTTTTCAAATCGAGCCGTTATCCAAACGAACGACTCATCGTGGCAGATAATGCGTCGACAGACGGATCTGTGAAATGGTTGAAAGCTGCACACCCATCGCTCGAGGTCATCACCCTGGAAACCAATAAAGGTTACGCAGGCGGATATAATGATGCGCTCGCGGGCCTCGAATCCAAATATTTCGCCCTGGTCAACAGCGATATTGAAATTACACCGCAATGGTTGGTTCCGATTATTGCCATGATGGAAAATGATCCCACTATTGCTGCCGTGCAACCCAAGATATTGTCGGAAAGCCGAAGAGGTTACTTCGAATATGCGGGTGCTGCAGGTGGTTTTATGGATTCCCTTGGTTATCCGTTTTGTCGCGGCAGAATCCTCAACAATATCGAACGGGATACAGGTCAATATGAAAATCCAATTCCCATTTTCTGGGCATCAGGGGCTGCACTCGTCGTAAGAAGAGATGTGTTTAATGAAGTAGGAGGATTTGATGCCGACTATTTTGCGCACCAGGAAGAGATCGATCTCGCCTGGCGAATGTTGTTGAAAGGATATAAATTGATGAGTTGTCCCACCTCAGTGGTATACCATGTTGGTGGTGGCACACTGACCTATAACAGTCCGGGAAAAATTTATTTGAATTTCAGAAACAACCTGGTCACCTTGTTTAAATATCTGCCAGGTATCGATTTCATCCCGATTGTGTCACTACGCTGGATATTGGATGGACTTGCCGGTCTCCGTTTTATTTCTAAAGGCGAATTTGCAAATGCCTTCGCAATTGTTCGTGCACATTTTTATATCTACGGTCACCTGAGATCCATTTTAGCCAAGCGTAGAATTACGGCAGAATTATATGAACGTAAACCATTGGCCAAATTGCCCGGAGTATTTCCCGGCGGCATCATCCTGGAATATTACGGAAGGTGGAAACGGAAATGGAATCACCTGTTTCCCTCATGAAACAAAAACAAACCATTCTGTTCCAAAACGATTCACTCCTGGCCATTGACAAACCCAGTGGAGTACTCAGTGTTCCGGATCGATACAATGAATTGCGTCCTTCGCTGGCCAATGATCTGTTGGAGGACTTCCCAACCGCAAGACCTTTACATCGTCTGGACACGGATACCAGTGGCGTTTTACTCTTTAGTCTGAGTCCCGATTCCTTTGGATGGTATAGTGATCAGTTTGAAGATCGCTCGGTAGATAAAAAATATCTCGGACTCACTGAAGGAAGATGCCTCGAAGACAAAGGCATCATCAATGCTCCCTTATTCACCCAAACCGACGGCAGGGTGGTCATTGCAAAAAAAGGCAAGCCAAGCATCACCGAATGGCAAGTCCTGGAGCGATTCCGTTTCCATACTTTTTTTGAAATCCATCCCCGCACAGGGCGTACACACCAAATCCGCGTTCACCTGTCATCGATCGGATTTCCGATGGTGGGCGATAAACGATATGGAGCTTCCGGACCTCTCTTTTTCTCCACCTTAAAAGGAAAGAAATACAAATTGAGTGCGGAGCTGGAACAGGAAAGACCCCTGGTAGGTCGGACTGCACTTCATGCCGCTTCCCTGACCATCCGCGATGTCCTGACGAAGAAACCTTTAGTCCTGGAAAGTCCCCTCCCCAAGGACATGAACGTGGCCCTGATCAAGCTCCGGCAGTGGTCTGCCATTGACGGATAGTGAAAATAATTATATATGTTTACGACTTATTTACAAGCAATGAACGGAATATCATTCCAGCTGCTCACCCTAACGATTTGTGCCATGACTATGACCGCGACTTCCTGTAAACCAACAGGTGAGGTGAACGATAAAGAAATTGTACACGGCCGGGTGACCCCTCCGGATTGGTCTAAATCCGCTAATATTTACGAAGTCAATATCCGTCAGTATACACCCGAAGGCACCTTTGAAGCCTTTCGTCAGCATCTGCCCCGCCTAAAGAAAATGGGGGTGGACATCCTTTGGCTAATGCCCATCCATCCCATCAGTGTACCTAAACGTAAAGGAACCCTGGGATCCTATTATGCGGTTTCCGACTTTCGCGCGGTGAATCCACTGTTTGGCAATCACGATGATTTCAAACGACTGGTGGACTCCACCCATGCCCTGGGCATGCACATCATCATTGACTGGGTGCCTCATCACACAGGCTGGGATCATCCCTGGATCACACAACATCCTGATTTTTATAACAAAAATGATAAAGGGGAAATCCGCGATCCCATCAATGAAGAAACCGGTGAACCCTGGGGATGGACCGATGTCGCTGAACTGAATTTCAACAATCCGGAAATGCGCAGGACCATCATAGACGATATGATCTACTGGATTGAAGATTATCATATTGATGGATTCCGCGTGGATCATGCGCTGGGCTTACCTGCTGACTATTGGGATGAAGTAAGCAATACCCTCGCCAGCCTTCACAAACCTCTCTTCATGTTGGGAGAAGGAGAAGAAGCCTATCTCCGCAATGATTCCAGTTTTGTTGCCGGTTATGCATGGAAAATTCATCACCTCATGAATGATATTGCGCAGGGCAAGAAAGAAGTGAATGAAATTGATTCCATGCTACAACATGATCGCAACCTGTATCACTATGGATACAACATGTATTTCACCACCAATCATGATGAAAACAGTTGGGCAGGTACCGAATTTGAACGAATGGGTGATGGCAACAAAGCATTTGCAGCTTTATGCGCTACCCTGGATGGAATGCCGTTGTTGTATAGTGGCCAGGAAGAACCCTTGAAAAAACGGTTAGCCTTTTTTGAAAAAGATACTATCCCATTTCATGATTATCAATATGCTGCTTTCTTCACTACGCTGAATGAATTGAAGCACAAAAACAAAGCATTGTGGAATGGGGATTCAGGAGGATTATCCACGCGTGTCAATAGTTCAGACCAGGTGTATGCCTTTAGCCGTGAACGCGAAGGGGATAAGTTTGTTGGTGTCTTTAATCTTTCTTCCAAGCCACAAACCACAAAACTGACCGTACCGATCACCGATATGCATTTGGTTTTTGGTGATCAGCAGTTGAGCTTGTCTGCCGGCCAGGAAATTAACCTGGGTCCGTGGGAGTTCTTCCTTTTCACGAATAAATAGCCATGAAGGTGCACCTCTGGGCAATGGGTGCCGAATCTGATCCCTGGGTGCAACAGGGCGAAAGTTTGTATAAGAAAAGGATCGAACGTTACATGCCGTTCGAATTCAAATGCTTCCAGCCATCCAGGTCCAAAATACCTCAACAAGTCCTCGAAGCAGAGGCAAAATGGATTTTACAACAACTGGCAGCTACGTCTTCGCTCCTGATCCTGCTGGATGAAAAAGGAAGGCAACTCACCTCACCACAATTGGCCACACAACTCGAACAATGGCGGCAGGGAAGTCATAAGCAGGTCATCTTTCTGATTGGTTCCGCCTATGGATTTGCTCCGGCTGTCTATGAGCAATCTCGCTTTATGCTTAGCTTGTCGGCCATGACGCTCCCGCATCAGCTCGCCCGGGTGATCCTGTTGGAACAATTATACAGGGCCTGTAGTATCTTGAAAGGCGAATCCTACCATCATGAGTAATCGATTCGATTGAAACGCGTCCTGACATGACTTTATCCATCACCTTACTCATCATCATTTTTACGGCTATCATTTCCTACCAGGGTATTTCGCGGTATGAAACAATCGACCGGCTCAAGCATGCTCCATATCGGGAACATCGTTCAGGGGAATGGTATCGCTTACTTACTTCAGGTTTTGTGCATGCGGATTGGGTTCACCTGATCATCAACATGTATGTACTTTACAGCTTTGGTAGTTATGTTGAAAATGATCTTGTCCTGAGTTTTGGCAATCCGGTCGGAAGAATTATTTACCTGATCATGTACTTGCTCAATATTATCATCGCTAATCTCCCTACCCTGGTTAGGCAACAAAACAATCCTGGATTTGCAAGTATTGGTGCCAGCGGAGCTGTGAGTGGAATGCTCTTTATTTTTATTCTGTTAAACCCCTGGCACATGCTCGGTTTGTTTTTCGTCATTCCGGCACCGGCAGTATTGATCGGTATCGGATACCTGATCTACTCTTCCTGGGCAGCCAACAAAGGCAGGGGACGTCTTGATCATTCAGCTCACTTCGCAGGCGCACTGGCAGGCATGGCCATGTTTATCCTGATCCGTCATGAAGTCGTAGGCGAATTTTTCAGGAAACTGGTGAATGACTTTCCATTGCGATGATCCGTATTACTTTTCCATAAACGGATACCGGTAGTCGGTCGGAGGATTAAAATTTTCCTTGATCGTGCGCGGTGAAACCCAGCGATATAAATTCAACACACTACCTGCTTTATCATTTGTTCCTGAAGAACGTGCACCACCAAAGGGCTGTTGTCCGACAACGGCACCGGTAGGCTTATCATTGATATAAAAATTACCAGCAGCATGTTTGAGTCGCTCCGTAGTGAGATCGATCGCAGCTCTGTCCTGCGCAAACACAGCTCCGGTCAGGGCATAAGGAGAAGTAGTATCCACTAATTCCAGTACTTTTTTATAGGCATCATCCTTGTAAACATGCACGGTCAACACCGGTCCAAAAAGCTCTTCACACATGGTGACATACGAAGGATCTGAAGCCTGAATGACTGTAGGTTCAATGAAGAATCCTGCTTTTTTATCAAAGCCTCCACCCGCAATGACTTTAGCACCCTTATCCTTTTTCGCTTTCGTGATATAACTCGCCAGTTTATCAAACGATTTCTCATCGATCACAGCGCAGACAAAATTTTCAAAATTCTCAGGCGAGCCCATCTTGATAGAATCCAGATCCGCCAGCATTTTCTTTTTCACCGCAGGCCATAAGGATTCCGGAATGTAGGCTCTGCTGGCTGCAGAACATTTCTGACCCTGGTATTCGAAAGCACCACGCACTAAGGCTACTGCCACAGCTTCTGCGTGTGCAGATGGATGTGCTAAAACAAAATCCTTACCGCCGGTCTCCCCTACGATGCGCGGATAAGATTTATAATTCGAAATATTATTGCCAATCGTCTGCCACAACCGCTGAAATACTCCGGTACTCCCGGTAAAATGCAATCCCGCGAAATCACGATGCTGGAAGATGACTTCACCCGCAGTACTGCCATCCACGAACATCAGGTTGATGACCCCATCCGGCAATCCGGCCTCGATCAGGATATCCATGATCACCTGGGCACTATAAATTTGTGTTTCAGCCGGTTTCCATACCACAGTATTTCCCATCAATGCCGGAGCACAAGGCAGATTTCCGGCGATACTCGTGAAATTGAAAGGAGTTAATGCAAAAACAAATCCCTCCAATGCCCGATACTCCATGCGATTCCATACCATCGGCGAACTGATGGGTTGTTGCTGATAGATGTCGATCATGAATTGCGCATTGAAACGCAGGAAGTCACACCACTCTGCCACGCAGTCAATTTCAGCCTGGAAAACGGTTTTACTTTGACCCAGCATGGTAGCGGCATTCATTCTTGCACGATAGGGACCAGAAAGCAGATCAGCAGCTTTCAGGAAAATAGCGGCACGATCCTGCCAGGCCATACTTTCCCAGGCGGGTTTCGCTTTAAGTGCTGCCTGGATAGCCTGTTTGACATGTTGTGCTCCACCTTTATGGTATCGGCCAAGCAAATGTTTGCGTTCGTGTGGCGGACGAATTTCCACCAGCTTATCAGTTTTAACACGCTTGCCTCCGATGTACATCGGAATATCGGCAACCGTGCGTTTCATTTCTTTGATCGTGTCTACCAGGCGCTGACGTTCCGGCGAACCTTTGACATAGGAAAGTACAGGTTCGTTATGTACAGCAGGTAATTGGAAAACGGCGTTTGACATATATGGATATTTCTATTTTCTAAAATGGAAATGGAATTTGCAAATTCGAACGGCCAATAGAGAACCTAACCATTGTAATTCAATCCTTCCGGAAGGAATGGAGCTGCATCACCATCTCCCTTAATGATTTCCCGCACGATCGTTGAACTGATATGGGAAAATTCAGGAGCACTGATCAGGAAAACAGTTTCCACCTGGTCACCGATAATGTGATTGAGCTGGGAAATGGTTTTTTCATAATCGAAATCGGAAGAATTGCGTAAGCCACGGATCAGGAACCTGGCTCCCACTTTTTTGCAATAATGGGCGGTCAGACCTTCAAAAACATCTACCCGGACACGTGGTTCACGCTCGAACACTTTTTCGATCCATTCCCGTCGTTGCTGGACTGGGAAAAGGGTTTGCTTTTGAGAATTCACTCCAATGGCAATGGTAATCTCATCAAACAGGGTAAGCGCCCGCCTGACGAGGTCCACATGACCGGTCGTAATGGGGTCAAAGGATCCCGGGAAAACAGCTTTTTTCAAATCTTGCATCAGGTCTGTCACTTGATCATTGGTCCTGCAAATATCACACCTTCCCGGGGATTACACCTGACCAAAAGATGTCGTTTCTGAATCGCTCGCAGCAGGCCGTTTCCAAACAAAGGGAATCATGAGCAGGAGGAAAAGCACAATCATCAATATTTCACCCCAGAAAATATACCATGGCCAGGCTCCCATATAATCCAGGACTGTAGGCCCAGGTGGTTTTTGGACGGTATAACTATAATTGCTCCCCAGGAACTGATTTAACAAGTGAATGCCTAGCAGGTACACCTGGGCATAAAGGATGGCTAAGAAGAAATCCCGCCAGGTAATCCTGATCCTGAAGACAATCACTGTAAACAGAATAGCCGCCACAATGCCACCATGCATCAGGAAATACCGGAAGAAGGTAAAAGAAGGAAATCCCTGTTCGACATCGGGAGTAATTAAAGCCTGAAAAGTGCCGGCCATCGCCCAGAAATAGAGGATCCCTATCCACTTTCTGTTTTGTCTGTACAGGACAAATGGAAGAGTAATGGCAGCCAGGTCGCAGAGATATAGGGGCAGATCAATTAGAACATCATAATGACCCTCCAAAATCAAAAGCAGGGTTTCTATGATTTCAAGCGATAATGTAAATCCGGCAATCATGATTGCCAGGTTGAGCTGTTCAGGCGGAGTGGCTTTTCGTCCTCTCCAAATCAAATACGCTGTAACCATTCCCATGCCTGCGAGCATGAAGAGGTGCTGCAGGGAAAAGATTTGAAACGGAATCACTAAAACCGGGGGTGACTTCAACATCGATCAAATGTACAGATTGAGCGACTTTCAAGTCGACTCAATACTTTTTCCAATATCTTTCCCCTCTAGTCGTTGTGCGGTAAACGGTAGGTAGGTAAGCAGTAAACGGTATTCGGTATAGGGAATACTGCTCACTATTTACTGTATACTTTTTACTGTTTACTGTTCACCGCATACTGCTTACTGATTTAATAATGCACCAATACGAAACCTATGACTCGTCATTTTCTAACAGCACTCACCTTTCTCTTTCTCGCGACCAGCATTCGCGCCGGCGAGGGAATGTGGCTTCCCTTCCTCCTGAATGCCCTCAATGAATCAGAAATGAAATCCCTGGGCATGAAAATGTCCGCGGACGATATTTACAGTGTCAACCATGGCAGCCTTAAAGATGCGGTCGTTCATTTTGGAGGATTTTGTACAGGCGAAGTCGTTTCTGATCAGGGCCTCGTGTTTACCAATCACCATTGCGGATATGATGCAATTCAAAATCATTCTACCGTAGAACACAATTACCTGCAGGAAGGCTATTGGGCGAAAACGTTTCAGGAGGAAAAACCAACTCCGGGTTTGTTTGTCACCTTCATCGTAAGCATTGAAGATGTAACCCAGGCAGTACTCGAAGGAGTGGATCCTAAAGCTGCATTGAAAGATCAGCAGGCTGCCATTGATCGCAACCTGGCCACCGTTAAGACCAAAGCATTACGCGAAGCGTGGCAAGACGTATTTGTTCGCGCATTCTATGAAGGCAATCAATACTATTTGTTTACCACAGAAACGTATCGGGATGTTCGGTATGTAGGCTCACCTCCTGAATCTATCGGAAAGTTTGGTGCAGACACAGATAACTGGGTCTGGCCAAGACATACAGGCGACTTCTCAGTGTTTAGAATTTATGCAGGTCCGGATAATAAACCTGCCGATTATTCTCCGCTGAATAAACCTTTCAAACCTAAATACTTCTTTCCGGTTTCATTGGACGGAGTCAGGGAAGGTGATTTCACATTGGTGTTTGGTTTTCCCGGTAAGACTAATGAATACCTTCCATCCTATGCCATTGGGCAAACTGCCAAGCTGGTGGATCCTGCCCGAATTGATGTCCGTAATATTTCATTAGGCATTATGGATGATCATATGCGCAAAGATGAAGCCGTGCGCCTTGCCTATGCAGTTAAATATGCCGGCCTGGCTAATTCCTGGAAGAAATGGATCGGTGAAGTCAAAGGCCTTCAGTTAAAGAAAGTGACCTCCATCAAGGAAAAGCAGGAAGCAGATTTTACAGAGCGACTGATGCGTCATCCGGAATTGCAAAGTGAGTTTGGAAATATTCTCCCTGCCATGAAGTCTATTTACACAGAGATGGACAAGATCGTCAGGACCCGAACCATTTTAGGAGAAGTGTTAAACGGAGCCAATCTTGAAGTCTTTAAGATTGCAGGCCTCGCAGATCGTTTTGTGAAAGCGTTTAAAGAAAATGGTGAGAAAGGATTTAAGGAGCTGGCAGAAAAGAATAAAGCATTGTTATCCGATTTCTATGCAGAATATCGCACCGACATTGATCAGGAAATTTATGATGGCCTGATGGCTTATGTCGTCAGCTCCTTGCCGGCTGAAGATGTACCCGCCATATTATTGACGAGTGCTTCACCTTCTTTCTCTGTGAAAGCCCAGCCTGTCAGGGCTAAAGAAGTCTATGATCATTCTGCATTGCCTTCCGGATTACAGTTGCAAAGCCTGATCGAACTGGGAGGGGAAGCTTTTGCTAAAAAAATGGAAACGGACAAAGCTTATCAGGTCTACATTGCGATGAAGCAAGTGATGGACAATAAGATTTCACCCCAATTCAATAAACTCAATGATGAACTGACCCTGCTGCAGAAATCATACATGAAGGCACAAATGGTGGTGTACCCGGAGAAGAAATTCTGGCCCGATGCGAATAGTACGTTACGGGTAGCTTACGGACAGGTGGAACCTTATGCGCCAAGAGATGGCATGGCTTATAAAACACAAACCTATCTTGACGGCGTCATGGAAAAATATGTACCGGGTGATTATGAATTTGATGTAAGCCCAAAACTCATCGCGCTGTATAACGCTAAAGATTACGGACCATATGGAGAGGATGGGAAAATGCCGGTTTGTTTTATTGCCAGCAATCACACCACGGGAGGAAATAGTGGAAGTCCGGCACTCGATGCGGAAGGCAACCTGATCGGGATCAATTTTGACCGGGTTTGGGAAGGCACGATGAGTGATTTGTATTACGATCGTTCGATTTGTCGCAATATCATGGTGGACATCCGGTATGTATTGTTTGTCATGGACAAATTTGCGGGCGCCACTAACCTGATCCAGGAATTGAAACTGGTTCATCCCAAAGCAGCGATGAGCTCTCCTCCAAAGACTAAGAAAAAATCTAAAGCAAAGTCCTGATCACAATGAATTGGGTTCCGACCTGCCCTAAAAAGCTAAAAATTGTACCTTAGCACCCCTGATTCGGGTGATTAGCTCAGTTGGTTTAGAGCGCTGCCTCGACAAGGCAGAGGTCAACAGTTCGAGCCTGTTATTACCCACGATTTTTATACCGGGTGAGTGTGAGCAGGTTAGCTTACACTCACTTTGTTTCGGGACGTAGCTCAGCCCGGTAGAGTACACGTCTGGGGGGCGTGTGGTCGCTGGTTCGAATCCAGTCGTCCCGACTGCGCTTGCCGAAGCTTTAGCGAAGGCAAGCAGTCAATATTTAAGTAAGCCACCGTAGCTCAGTCGGTAGAGCATCGCATTCGTAATGCGAGGGTCAGCGGTTCGAGTCCGCTTGGTGGCTCTTCTTTTGAATTTCCTGCACGAATTTCTTTGAGTTTAACTTTAGCTCAGTCGGTAGTGCATGGCGCAGTCCCGCGCCAGGGTCAGCGGTTCGAGTCCGCTTGGTGGCTCTTCTTTTGAATTTCCTGCACGAATTTCTTTGAGTTTAACTTTAGCTCAGTCGGTAGTGCATGGCGCAGTCCCGCGCCAGGGTCAGCGGTTCGAGTCCGCTTGGTGGCTCTTCTTTTGAATTTCCTGCACGAATTTCTTTGAGTTTAACTTTAGCTCAGTCGGTAGTGCATGGCGCAGTCCCGCGCCAGGGTCAGCGGTTCGAGTCCGCTTGTTGGCTCTTTTTTTGAATACATGAAAGCTGAAAAGGGCAACAATTCCAAACTAATTTCTGGTCAAATTTTTATCTTTTCCCTTCATACCTGCGGGATGTAGCGCAGCCCGGTAGCGTACTACGTTCGGGACGTAGGGGTCGCTGGTTCAAATCCAGTCATCCCGACCCTGGTCAGAGAGTTGTCCTTCTGAGAGGCCAACTCTCTTTTTGTATAAAAAAAGCCGTACTTTTTGGGTCCAAATCCTTATAGTTCAACACTATACCGATGCATAAGCTACACATACTTACCCTGTTCTTTTTTGTTATTTCTTCAGCTTCAGCCCAGTTCGTCATCGATCGGAATAAGATCTATGGTGGCAATTCGGGTGATGAAGCCAAAGACCTGGCAGCCAATGCTGCCCACACCCTCTTCTACTTTGGCGGGCGAACCTTCTCTTCAGACGGAGATCTGCCTGGCAATCAGGGAGGTAGTGACTTCTGGATCATGAAACGCAATGCCGATGGCGGCTTGCTTTGGAGTAAAAACTATGGAGGCCTCAGCAACGATGACCTTGTTAAAGTCATGCCCCATACCGATGGCGGAGTCCTGGCTTTTGGCACCACGCACACCAGCCAGGGTCAGTTTGGGACCATCCTCGGACTCGCTGGCGGCTGGCTGATGCGCACCAATACCAACGGAAACATCATTGATGGAAAAATTTTTGGCGGCCAGGTGACAGAGACCGCCATTGATGCCGAACGTGCCATCAACGGAGATGTCGTGATGCTCCTCCAGGCAGGATCCACTACCCTCAATGGACAAACCAACCATGGGATAGTTGATACCTGGGTGGTAAAAGTGAATTCCAATTTTGCGATTCTTTGGACACAACTCCTTGGCGGTACGGGTTCAGATATTCCTTCCGCCATCACCACCGATATCAATGGTAATATTTATATCGCAGCTCAAACGAATTCTACCTTCCCAAGTCTGCCTTCCAATAAAGGAGGATTCGATACCTGGATCATGAAACTGGATCCCAACGGACAGTTGCTGTGGCAAAAATCATTCGGTGGAAATGCCAATGATATTCCAACAGACATCATCCTGCATCCTGATGGATTTGTTTACGTTGCCATTCAATCACAATCTGACAGCGATGATTTCGATACCAATTCAGGTCTGAATGATATCTGGATACTCAAACTCAGTGAACCGGATGGAAATTTATTATCCAAAAAACGATTTGGAGGCTCCGGTAATGATCAGGGTGCGATCATGGATCTTTTCAAAACAGATCAACTGGTCGTTTCTTCCAGCACTACATCAGGTGATGAGCAGCTCACCGGAAATAAAGGATTGAGTGATGTTTGGATCATGACCACCGATCTAAATCTCAATCTCCTCCATCAAATGAATTATGGAGGTTCACTTAACGATGTGACCGCAGATATTCTCGCGATTGATACAGCTTTTCATGTATTGAATTCATCACTGTCTAATGATAAAAATGTTCCTGCAAATGTGATTTCGCAACAGGACATGTGGTATTTCACCCTGAATACACACCCACAGCCTTGTTCGGATGCCTTTACCTGCGAATCCGATACTTTTCCAACGAATATTCTTTATCCACCAGATAATAATGCACTGACCTGTGTGAGTGGTTGCACCGCCGGCCTTGGCCCCGGTCCGGATTTCTTCAACACACCCTGCTCCGATTTCCTTACACCCACAGCCTATTTCAAGGTAGTCACCGATACGACTTCAGACCTGTTAACGGTGAGCGTTACCTCAGACGATTTTAATCGTCCGCGTATCGCCATTTTCAAAACCACCAATTGCAGTACGTATACACAAGTGCAATGCGCTTCGGGAACAGAAGGCAGCGTCGTGATTTCCTATCTCGAGGTTGAACCACTAACCACGTATGTTATTGCAGTCACCGATGAAGAAGGCAATATCGGAGAATTTGATTTCTGCGCTTCCTCCCTGCATGTGAATTTTTGCAATGAAGGGGATCGCATCTATGTCACAAATACGTCCAAAGGAAGTCCCGCGAGTGGTCCTTACAAACCAGGTGAATTAGTTACGTTTTGTTACGAACTCTATGACTGGAATAAAATCGAATGCAACGGCTTCCAGGGTCTCGTCCCTTCGTTTGGACCAGCATGGGATTCGACCAGTTTGGATTTATTTGGAATGCCCCTCATCGTAGACACCCTGCTCGCTCCTATCCAGGAAGGATTCTGGGAATGGTACAAAGTCGGAGATGTTCATTACAATATTTCCAACCCGATCAATGGATATGATGGTGGTCAGGGAATGCCTGCCGGTTGGTATTTTACAAATACCGGAGATCCGATTCCACACGATAAACCGGATCAGACCACTGGGGACAACAACGATTGCCTTCCTACTCCATCTGATAAATGGAAAGTATGTTTCACACTTAAGGCTGTAGATGATTGCGAGGCCAACCTGGATGCTACTGTCCAGATGCGGACATTCTCTGATGGTGAATTGGGCAGCCGGTTAAGCCTGGGCTGTGCTTATGATCAACCCGAGATCTATCATGCTATCATGCGCTGCTGTTTGAATCCCGGCATCACTAACATCCAGGATTTTTCAATTTGCAGTGGCGATACGATTTCGTTTGTTCCTGAAACGAACCTAATCCCCCCGGTAAACTTTAGTTGGGTTGCAACACCTGATCCATTTGTCAGTGGTTCCTCCAATGGTTTCCACCAGGATAAATTCTACCAGGTACTCAATTCATCCGCCATCATACCCCAAAACGTACGCTACTCTATCCGGGCGGAAGCAGGTGGTTGCGAAACGGGCCTGGATGAATTCACCGTGATGGTAAGACAGGTTCCTTCTGCTCAATTGACCTTATCAGGTCCTTCTGTGATTTGCAGTGGCGCTACGGTCACCCTCAATATTCAATTACTCGGTACTCCTCCATTTGCTATCGGACTATACCGCGATAATGAGTTGTTCGGAAATATTCTCAGCGAGACCAATACGATTTCCGTGGATGTAGATCCGGTATTCAGTTCGAGCCTGCGTATTGGAACACTATCTGATGCAAGTTGTGAAGGTGTTGGTTCTGGTACAGTCAATGTAACGGTCAGTCCGATTTCTACCGGTTTATTAGATACAGCCATATGCCAGGGAGAAATTTTGGTCATTGGTAATATGACCTTTGCAGATCCGGGTAATTATTCGGTCCTGCTGGAGGATCAATCTGTCAATGGATGTGACTCGATGGTCAACATCAATCTTGCCGTCATCCCTTCGTTGACACAAAATATCACAGAAACCATCTGTCATGGCGATTCCATTGTTGTAGCCGGAATGGTTTTCAAAGAAACTACGCATGAAACCATTGAATATCCTGGTCCGGAGGGTTGTCCCAATTTTATTAATCTCGATCTGACCGTAAAGGATACATTCACCATGACCATTTCCCAGACGATTTGCTTTGGGGATACTTTAAATTTTGAAGGCATTAAAGTATTCCAGCCTGGTGATTACTCACATACCGAAGAAGTACGTCCAGGTTGTTATGAGGAAACAGTCTTGCATCTGACGGTTCTTCCCCAATTACTGATCAATGACCTTGTGATTCAGGCAGACAATGGTCATACCAGTGGAGCTATCATCGTAGAAATCGTTGGCGGAGCTTCTCCCTATACATTCAAATGGAATACCGGACAAACAACCGAAAGCCTATTCAATATCGCTACCGGTCATTATGTGCTCACGGTGACTGATGCCAATGGATGTAAAGAAGAGTTTGAATTTGAAGTTCCTTTTGTAGATGCCACGCATGATCCGGGTCCCCTGCCTCAATTAATGTGTTATCCAACTTTACTGGGACAGAACCAAAAAATAAGACTGATCAATAACGGTAAAGAAAACCTTCGTATCGACCGTCTTGAATTCAACACGTTAAGTGGTGAGCGACGCTTATTGGAGAAGGATATCAATATTCCGGCAGAAGAAACTATCTATGAAGAAGTGCCTGCTGCTATAACGCCGGGGATTTATGTATTGACCGCGATATTGAAGAATGGTATGGAAATGCACTGGAAACTGGTCATTCAATAATGTCCGCTAGCATTCCGGAATAAAAGGAAAGGGATTCATCCAATCATTGCTGATGTATGAATCCCTTTTCCTTTTGTGCTTTGGTCATCTCAAGTTGGATATGTCGTCATTCTGTTGAAATCAGACAAAACAGGACGTCGCAAGAGCACGGCATCGGTATTAACGACTTAATAAGTCACCGATACGAGGTCTTGGCCACTAGGCCATCCTCCATGCTGTATTCAATTCCTGATCTGCAGTACTCATTTGCATTCACATGCGCTTTTCCTGCTCATCGTTGCATCTTCTATGGTGGGAAGTGCTAATGGAATTAAACAACAGTTATGCGTTGATGCCCGATCTCGTTTTCAGGCCTCATAAATATAATTTGAAAAGAAGGAAAAAGCAACTGATGAGCGATCAATTTTTCCACACGTTTATCCACACGCCGCAGCGATGATGGTCAGAAAGTTACTGGCATCCAGGGATGCTCCACCTACAAGACCACCATCTACATCGCGCTGAGAAAATAACATTCGCGCATTATCCGCCTTGACACTGCCGCCGTAAAGAATGCGAATGTAATCACCCGTATCATGTCCGTAATGACGCACGATGGATTGACGAAGAAACGCATGCATTTCCTGAGCTTGTTGAGGAGAAGCGGTTACTCCGGTTCCAATGGCCCAGATGGGCTCATAGGCAATGATCACCTGCCGGAATGCACTTTCGGGTAGATGATACAGGGATTCCTCCAGTTGACTTTGTACATGGTCAAAATGAACTTCCGATTCCCTTAGTGACAAAGATTCACCGCAACAAAAGATCGGGATCAACCCGGCATCAAGGATGGCATTCACTTTCGTGCGCACCACCATATTAGTTTCATTAAAATATTGCCTGCGTTCAGAATGCCCGGTGATCACATGTCGCATACCAAGTTCTTTCAACATAAGGATGGAAACCTCTCCCGTGTAAGCACCGGAAGGCTCAGTATGACAATTTTGAGCGGCAGTCTGAATTCCAGAATTACCTGCTTCCTCCAGAACCGCCATCAGGTGAGTAAAGGGAGGCGCCACGATCACATCACAATCAAGCGGTGAAGGCAGGCCCGCCTTTATTTGTTCTACCAGCAATAAGCCATCCCGGACCGTAGTATGCATCTTCCAGTTGCCGGCAACAAGTTTACGACGTATGATCATGATTAATAGGGAATTAAGAGAAAAGGTAAAATCGGTTAACTGTAAATATAAACCCTAATTCACGTCCCGGTCTCTCATCTTTGGTGTAATTTTTGCCCTTATTAGCAGGCAAGCTTACGTCATGTCCAAAGAAACGGCAGGGAAGACCAACCGGTTTATACAACGCGATATCAGCTGGCTTTCCTTCAATTACCGAGTATTGCAGGAAGCCAAGGATCCGAACGTGCCCTTGTTGGAACGCATAAAATTCCTAGCTATCTACAGCAGCAACCTGGACGAATTCTTCCGCGTACGGGTAGCCAACCATCGAAATCTGCTCCAGGTCGGTAAAAAGACCATGAAGCAACTGGATTATGATCCGGAAGCCGTGTTGCTCCGCATCCATAAAATCGTCAGTGAATACGCCGAAGAATTTGACGAAATCTTTCAGCACCAAATCGTTCCGGAACTTAAACGCTATGATATCCACCTGGTCCAGCGAGATGAGCTGACCCAGGAGCAGGAAGCATACGTCGATACTTTTTTCCAGGAAAACCTGCTTCCGTTTGTACAACCGGTGTTGTTGGTCAAGGATAAGATCAGACCTTTCTTAAACAACAAAGCGCTTTACCTGGCCATTGTCATGAAGGATAAGGAAGATCCTGCACAGCACCAGCAATACGGAATTATCAAAATTCCTTCCGATCACCTTCCACGTTTCGTTGAACTTCCTTCGCGTCAAAGTGGTCATGAGTTGATCATGCTGGATGACATTGTTCGCCACAGCGTCATGTGGTTATTCCCGGGCTATCAGATTGTCGAGACCTATTCCATCAAACTCACCCGCGATGGCGAATTGTATATCGACGATGAATACCAGGGTGACCTGATCAAGAAAATCAAAAACAGCCTGCTCAAACGCGATGTTGGGCCAGCTTCTCGCCTGGTCTATGATAAAACGATTCCGGGTTCCTTCCTGCAATATCTGATGTCCGTACTCGGTGTTGAAAAATTAGGTTCATTTCCTGAGGGACGCTATCATAACAATTTCGATTTTTTCAAATTTCCATCGTTTGGTATGGAACATTTAAAAGATCCGCCCCTGCCACCGATGACCTATTCTCCATTTCATCAGCAGGATTCGATTTTCGATCCGATCAGGAAGCGCGATCATCTCATCCATCTACCTTATCATAAATATGAATCGGTAGTCCAGTTTTTTGAACATGCTGCCCGTGATCCGAATGTCACCCACATCAAGATCATTCAATACCGCGTCGCCGCTAACAGCCGGATCATGGAAGCCCTGATCAATGCAGTGAAATCAGGCAAACAAGTTTACGCTTTCATTGAAGTGAAAGCCCGATTTGATGAAGAAGCCAACCTTCGCTGGGGAGAACAACTGGAGAAAGCAGGTGTAGTCGTGCGATACAGTTTTCCAGGACTTAAAGTGCACAGCAAACTGGCGCTGGTGCGACGGGTGGAAGAAGATGGACCACAACTCTATAGTTATCTCAGTACCGGAAATTTCCATGAAGTGACTGCCAGGATTTATAGTGACCTCGGTTATTTCACAGCTGACAAAAGGATCACGAGCGAGGTGGCCAGGATATTTTCATTTCTGGAAACCGTCAAGCTGCCTAATGAAGAATTCAAACATCTGCTCGTCGGACAATTCAATCTGCGCAAGACCTTAATCCACCTCATCGATTTCGAGATTGCAGAAGCCCAGGCGAAACGTCCCGCCTCCATGGTGCTTAAACTCAACAGTCTGCAGGATGAAGAGATCATTGAGAAATTATACCAGGCCAGTGATGCAGGTGTACAGATTGAATTGAACATCCGGGGTATTTGCTGTCTCGTGGCAGGCAAGAAACATCTGAGTGAACGGATCAAAGCCTTTAGCATCGTAGATCGTTTCCTGGAACACAGCCGCATCTTCATCTTTCACCATGGCGGAAAAGAAAAAGTCTACCTCAGTTCAGCAGACTGGATGGAACGCAACCTGTCTTTCCGGATTGAAACTGCCTTCCCGATCTATGATCCGCTGTTGATTGCAGAAATCAAAGACATTCTCCAGATCCAGCGAAGTGATAACGTAAAATCACGATCGCTGCATTTTCATCATATCAATGAATATGTGCAGAATGATTCAGATCTCGCCATCCGGTCTCAGCATGAAACCTATTTTTATCTGAAACGGAAACATGAAGAGTATCTGGCTAAAGGAGTCAGCTCTTAATTACGCGCTTTTTTCAGGGTTAACCCCGTTGAATAGCCACCTGTACCTCTATCCTCTTTGCATCAATCAGCTAAGCTATTCCCATGCAACTGAATAGGGCCCAATCCACCATGATGCGGCTCAACACCAATTTAAGATCATTGGTGATTGAGTATCCTCGGTTGGATGAAAATCAGGACGTACTGGCTGCACTTGTGCATGCGCACCAGCAGGATGTCCGGTTCAATCTGCCGGTGGTGAGGGCGAATGAAAACGGTATCTCCGTGAAGTTGCCTGCCTTGCTTAGCGGGATGTTTCAGTTGAGCATCCAGGATGGGAAAAAAAGTTTCTCCCATCGTATTGCACTACAGTAGGGGAAAACCCTGAAACAAAAAATGGGTGTTTTCGTCCATGTGCAGTACCGAATAAAATTTGACCTTTACATTGTTGATCAGATAAAGCATCTGAGTAAACAAAGAAAATACAGCAGAAATTTTGAGATTGATTTCTGTTTAAGATTAATAAAGGGGTGAGACTTGCCGGGGTCGTCAAAGGGTGACACCGGCATTTTTTTTGTCCTTATCCCACCTCCAGCTTGCTGATCAGGCTCTCCCACTCTGCCGTAAGACGTTCTAAATCAGCCTTTTTCCCTTCATACAACTTGACTGCACTTCCAAATTCCGGCGCCAGGTAAAACGCCGGATCTGCGAGTTGTTCCTCCCTGGCCTTTATGTCTTTCTCAAGATTATATATCTCCTTCTCAATCTGGCCGGTCTTCTTCTGAATTTTCTTCTTTTCCTCTTCAGACATCTTTACTACCTGGGTTTCAACAGGTTTTGAAACCTGAACATCTTTTGCGTTAGCAAGTTCTTTGGCTGCAGCTTTAGCCAGATTCGCCTGTTGCGTCACATCCAGATTTTCAATGCCCTTCTTCTCCAGCATCTCATCGATGTCACCAAGATATTCAGTGGTCTTACCGCCAGAGAATTCAATGGTCCGTGAGGTCAGGTTTTTAAGAAAATCCCGGTCGTGCGAAATGATGATCAGCGCGCCCGGATAATTCAACAACGCTTCCTTCAGCCTGGCCTTTGCCTGGATGTCCAGGTGGTGCGTAGGCTCATCCATGATCAACAGGTTAGTCTGCGACAGGATCATGCATGCAAGTGCCAGACGTGCACGCTCTCCCCCGGACAGCACAGATACTTTTTTACCTGAATCATCTCCACTAAACAGAAATGAACCCAGGATGGCACGAACCCTGGTGCGAACTTCAGGTGCAGCCTTTTCCTCAATGGTCTGTAGGACGGTTTTGGTGTTATCAAATTGTTCCGTCTGATCCTGGGCATAATATCCCAGCATGACTTTTTCATTTACATCCAGCTCACCGGAAGTTGATTCAATTTGGCCTGCAATCAATTTCGCCAGGGTAGATTTTCCCTGACCATTCTGACCTACAAAGGCAATTTTTTCATTACGCTCAAGTTCAAAGTCAATGGATTTGAGGACTTCCTTAGGACCATAATTTTTGGACAGATGTTTTGCCTGTACCATCGTCCTGGGTGCTCGATCCAGCACAGGAAATCTCACTTTCATGACGGAAGTATCCTCTTCCTCTATTTCGATGATTTCAATTTTATTGAGTTGCTTCTCTAACGATTTAGCCATACTGGCCTTTGTGGCTTTTGCACGGAAGCGATCGATGAGTTTTTCTTTACGCTCGATTTCCTTTTGCTGATTCTGGAAAGCCGAAAGTTGAATTTCTTTAAGGATCTGACGCTCTTCGACAAATCGGGAATAGCTATACGGCATGTCATATACACGGCCAAGACTGATTTCAATCGTTCGTTCAGTCAATTGATCCAGGAATCGCTTATCGTGTGAAACCAACAACACGCCGGTAGAAGCCGCTTTCAGATAGCGCTCCAGCCAGATGATGGATGGCATATCCAGGTGGTTCGTAGGCTCATCGAGCAACAGGTAATCAGGTTTCGACAACAACAGCTTTGCGAGTTCCACCCGCATCTGCCAGCCTCCTGAGAGTTCACTGATCTTTTTGTTAAACGTAGAATCATCGAAGCCAAGTCCTTTCAACACTTTCTCCATGTTGCCTTCAATATTGGCTTCATCGAGATGCTCGAGTTCACTATAGAGTTCACTCATTTTTTGGCTGTGATGAAGCAGGCTTTCTTCATCATCATGGTGGTGCTCCAGGTGATAAATGGTTTTCTCCAGCTCATCATGGATCTCTCTTACCCGCTCAAATGCAGTGTAGGCTGCTTCCAAAACGGTCAATTCTGGATCGAGGGAAATTTCTTGTTTGAGGTAAGCCATGTTGATCGGCTTATCGATACTTCCGCTGTCTGGTTGTATCAATCCGGCTACCATTTTCAGGAGCGTGGATTTACCTGCGCCATTTCTTCCGATCAAAGCCACTTTTTCACCCTGCCTTACTGCAAAACCCACGCGGTCGAGCAATATCCGATCCCCAAAAACGAGGCTTACATCTTTCACTAATATCATAGAGGGCGCAAAGGTAAGCCAAGATGAGGGAAAGGGGAAGGAGTTGCCGAATATAGCTCCGGGATGGCTTCAGGTATTAGTTGAGGGGAGGCTGCTCAGGAAGCTGAGCGAGAACACTAAACACATCCCCTTTGTGATGCATGACCTGGTTCCAAAGCTTGGCAGGCTTGGATTTAAAGAGATAATTAGCATGGACTTCTGAGGTAATCCAGGAACCCGACTCCATTTCCTCTTCCAGTTGCCCCGGCGACCATCCGGAATAGCCTACGAAAAAGCGGATGTTGTCAGCTTTCACCAATTCATGTGCGATCAGGAACTTCAGTTTTTCAAATTCACCGCCCCAGAATACACCGGGACCAATCTCAGTACTTCCATCCAGTAAGCGACCGACATTATGAATGTAGTGGATGGTATTTGTAGAAACCGGACCGCCAAAATGGGCCAGCACATCTATCTCCGGGAAATCTTCTACCAGATCCGTGATTTTTACAGCTAATGGTTTGTTTAGGATAAAGCCAACGGTACCTTCTTCTGCAGTGTAGTCGGTCAGCAAGACCACCGAACGACGAAAATTCGTATCCAGCTGGAATGGTTCCGCTACCAACAAACTTCCGGTATGGAGATCAAACTTCATGTTTTATTCAAACGACGTCAGGTTGGCTTCCTTGTCTATCTTCTTAACAAATCCACCGAGCACTTTGCTCCCGAATTCCATAAAATCATGAATACCGTCCCTGTTCATGGTTTCAATCGTTAACGTCCACTGAACAGAACTCGTCAACTGATGTAAAAGTTTATGCCTGATCTCATCCGGATCCATAGACGGACTGCCATCTACATTTTGATATACCGGGCAGACCGGAACATGAAAGGATCCTTTATCGATAGCTTCGGCAAACATATCGCGTGCAGGAGTCATCAAAGGGCTGTGAAAAGCTCCACCTACCGGAAGTAAAATAGCCCGTTTAGCACCGGCTGCTTTACACGCTTCTGCTGCTGCATTGACTGCTTCTACTTCACCAGAGATCACTACTTGTCCGGGACAATTGAAATTAGCAGCCACTACAATTCCGGTTGTTGCATTGCATACTTCACGCACCTTATCGTCGTCAAGTCCCAGAATAGCAGCCATAGTAGAATCTGTCATTTCACATGCAGCCTGCATGGCTTTTGCTCTCGCGTCCACCAGTCGAAGGCCGGATTCAAAATCCAAAACACCGGCAGCTACCAATGCCGTAATTTCTCCAAGGGAATGTCCGGCAACAGCACCAGGTTTCGGTGAACCTTGTGCCTGGTAAGTTGCATAACTATATAAGAATACAGCGGGCTGAGTGATCTCTGTTCGTTTCAAATCCGCTTCTGCACCATGAAACATGAGATCCTTCAGGCTATACCCGAGGATGGCATCGGCATCTTCAAATAAATGACGAACAGATGGATTCGCCTCATACAGAGCAGAACCCATCCCGGTAAGTTGTGATCCCTGGCCGGGAAATAAACATGCGTTACGCGTACTCATTAGCTTAGATCGCTGGAGATTAAGTGTAAAAATTCAGTTCTGGTTTCCACGTGGGTAAACTGACCCGTGAAGGCTGATGTGGTGGTAGTGGAATTTTGTTTTTGCACCCCACGCATCATCATGCACATGTGTTTGGCTTCAATCACGACTGCGCATCCCAAAGGTTTGATGGTATCCTCTATGCACTGCAGAATTTCATGCGTGAGTCTTTCCTGCACCTGGAGTCGGCGGGCAAAAATATCCACCACGCGAGGGATTTTGCTTAATCCTACAATGTGACCATTCGGGATATAAGCGATATGTGCTTTACCAAAAAAAGGCAGGATATGATGTTCACAAAGGCTGTACAATTCAATGTCCTTGACGATGACCATCTCGCTATACTCTTCGGCAAACATGGCACTGGTCAGCACCTTAGATGGATTGAGATCATAGCCATGGGTCAGATACTGGATTGCTTTAGCAGCACGTTCCGGGGTTTTCAGCAGGCCTTCCCGTTTGGGATCTTCACCGATAATGGAGATGATTTGCTGAAAATGCTCCTGGAGTTGCTGTACAGATTCGGCTGCATACTGCTCGTCCTTATTGTATTTGGGCATAGGAGTGGGTTAATCGTGTGGAAAGATATAGGAATTATGGTTTTCCCCGCTTGCCGATAAAATAGGCCTTCTTCTCCCTGTCACCCAGTTGCTTATCTATAAATGTACGGGAGTCCCGGCTTCCTCTCTACCTTTAGGGAGTGGCCAGAGTTTTGAACCGTAACCATCTTTTCAGGCTGATGAAGCTTGTCCAGCGCCCCTGGCTGCTCCATGCCCTGTTTTGGCTCCTGGTCTATGCCATGATGCTGATGGCCGGGCCCAACAACGCCATCTCGCCGATGGAGGTAGTTCGCAAGCTGATCAACCTCGCTTTCTACATGCTGGTCGTCTATGTCAACCTGGGTTATCTCATTCCAAGGTTCCTGAGTCAGAAGAATTTCATGACTTATTGCCTCCTGCTCATCGCCATGGTGGCCGTTTTTACCCCGATCAAAGTATTGCTCCTCTACATCACGTATGAGGAAGTGGATCCGCGTGAATTCCTGATCATGAATCAGCAGTATATTTTCCTGTTGCTGTTTCTCATCGCCGGCGGATCGACCGTAATCAAGATCGTTTCCGACTGGCAACGTCATCAGCGCGATCGCAAGGATCTCGAAACACAACGGATGCAGTCGGAAATCAAATTCCTTAAATCACAGATCAATCCTCACTTCCTATTTAATACCCTCAACAGCCTCTATGCACTCACGCTGAAGAAATCGGACAAAGCTCCCGAGATCGTGATCAAACTTTCGGAGATGATGCGCTACATGCTCTACGAATGTAATGAGCGACGTGTGCCGCTGCAGAAGGAAGTGAATTACATTGAAAACTATCTCGCGCTCGAAGGACTACGTCAGGCGGGACAGGCCGATATACAATTTACTGTGGAGGGACAAGTCATCGATCAGACCATTGCTCCCCTGATCTTCATCCCCTTCCTTGAAAACAGTTTCAAGCATGGCCTCAATCACCAGATCAATGAAGGCTATGTCTATGTCAACATGAAAGTGTTAGACAATAAATTATTGCTGCGCATCCTCAACAGTAAACCACCAGTCACCCCCCACTCTTCCATCATTGCGCTCAATGGTTCGAAAGAAAAGATCAGTGGTGGCATCGGCCTCGTGAATGTGCGGCGCAGGCTCAACCTCTTATATCCCAGCCAGTACAAGCTCGACATCATGGACAATGAAAAAGAGCATGTGGTGGAATTATCGCTCGACTTAACTCAATAACCTAATCCTATAGCTTAAAACCTTATGATCAATACACTCATCATCGACGACGAGCCTTTAGCACTGGATGTACTCGAAACGTACATCAGCCAGATGCCTGAGCTCAACCTGGTGGCCCGTTGCTCCAATGCTCTCGAAGCCAATGAATATATCCGCAAACATCCGGTGGACCTGATCTTCCTTGACATCCAGATGCCGCAGATCTCCGGCGTGGATTTCATCAAGGCGCTGGAGAAGCCACCGATGTTCATCTTCACCACTGCCTACAGCAATTATGCGCTGGAGGGATTCGAGCTCAATGCGATTGATTATTTATTGAAGCCCATCTCTATCGATCGCTTCATGAAGGCTGCCAATAAAGCACTCTCTCAGTTAGAACTCCGCAGAAGAGAAGAAACGTCCGTTGAGCCGCAGGGCACTGAAGGAGAAGATTTCTTCTTTGTCAAAGCGGATAAGAAGCTGGTCAAGATCAAGTATGATGAGATCCTCTACATCGAGGGATTGAAGGATTATGTGATCATTCGTCTCGAGCAGGGTCGCGTTGTCACTCTTCAAACCATGAAGAGTCTCGAGGATAAATTGCCGCTGAATAAATTCAAGCGCATCCATCGCTCTTACATCGTTTCCATTGATAAGATCCATGCCATCGATGGCACTTCAGTCGATGTGTACGAAAAGGGAGCCATCAAGCAGCTTCCGATCGGGAAGAATTATAGGGATGAGATATTGGAGATTGTGAATAAGAATAAGTTGTAATCGTCAATCGTGAGTCGTGAGCCGTGAATTTTCGTGAGTCGTCAATCGTCACTCGTGAGTGGTCACTCGTGAGTCGTGAATTTTCGTGACTCGTCAATCGTGAGTCGTCAATCGTGAGTCGTGAGTGGTCACTCGTGAGTCGTGAATTTTCGTGACTCGTCAATCGTGAGTCGTGAGCGGTCAATCGTGAGTCGTGAGCCGTGAATTTTCGTGAGTCGTCAATCGTCACTCGTGAGTCGTCAATGGCAGTGATGAAATCCAACTATGTTGGTGATTATAAGGATGGAAGTGCTATTTACTTTATTAAGTTAAAATTTTTCGAAAAAAAGGCACGTTAGGGGGTAACATTTTGGGGTGCTGGAGACACTTACCAGAGTAACGCTTAATAATCAAACCCTACTCCTATGTTCTTAGACCTGCCTCACACCAAATTAGATGTTTATCAGTGCGCAAGAAAATTGGTTCTGGAATCCTACAAGCTCTCTGGGCTTTTACCGGATACAGAACGATTCGGACTGATTCAGCAATTGCGTCGTGCCGCCACTTCTGTGTCCATCAATATTGCAGAAGGATGCTCGCGCAAATCTGAAACTGAGCGAAAACGATTTTTTGAGATTTCGAGGGGATCTGTAGTAGAGATAGATTCCATTCTGGATTTGTGTTCTGACCTTAGCTATTGTACACTTCCGGAAATGACCCCCACAGGCGAATTAATCCTCCGGAATTTTAAAATGTTAAGCGTGATGATCTCAAAAACCTGACCAGGTCGAAATCAATAAACTCACGACTCACGACTCACGACTGACGGAAACTCACGATTGACGAATGACGACTCACGACTGACGGAAACTCACGACTGACGACTGACGATTGTCGGAAACTCACGACTCACGACTGACGACTGACGGAAACTCACGACTCACGACTCACGACTCACGACTGACGGAAACTCACGACTCACGACTCACGATTGACGGAAACTGGCGACTGACGACTGACGATTAACGGAAACTCACGACTGACGCTTAACGGATCACCGACAACAACTGCGTCATCACCCCAAACTCATGCTCCACCTGGAGGTAGTAAAGTCCCATAGGCAGATCACCGATACCAATCTCGGTGTGTTTGGAATCAACATTGCTGATCGTACGGAGCTGGCGGCCCTGTGTGTCTACGAGGGTGATGTTCCGGATGGAGGTCTTACCATTGAGATGAACATTGACGAGGTCCTGTGCAGGATTTGGATATACGATGAGATTATATGGATTCGAATTGTCTTTGTTTGGAGGATCGATGGTAAGTATGGTCTCGGTATCATCGATGTCATATAAGACACCGTTGGCATCCATGGCAACTCCACCCTCTAAACGGATAGGTAAATGAATCAGACCGTCATCTGATTTGAATCCTTCAACATCATTTTCAATAATGAATACTACTGTTGAAAGAACACCAAACCCACTTGCTGCATCACCATTCGCTTTGGCGAAACCAGCATCGATACGTCCATCCCACGGCACTTTGCCTAGAGAAACATTTGGAGAGCCTTCAGCCAACCACGAATCCTGATGAAAATTAACTTCGACTGATGATGAATCCAACATCAGGGGAGGTACATTAATTGAAAACTTAGCTCCCTTCATTCCGATCACAGGAATTGCAGCTGTGCCAAATGATATATCTAAAATCACTACATCACCCGAATCCAAAGAGTATTGAACAGGAATAATGGAGAATTGATAAGGTAATCTTTGCTGGACATCACGAGTAACGATGTCATGCACTCTGTAATAATGCTGATCAATAACCTCAACATCCGCTGAAGTGATAGCGCCATCGCCATTTCCGTCGAGGTACTGAATTCCTTTTCCTATGCCACTCGAAGGCCATTCATCAGCATGCTGACCAAACCAACTAGATGGATTACCATAATTTCTGGAAGGACCGGTGGTTCCTAATCGGTAACCAAGAGCAAGCAGGTCATTCATGTCCACCCGACCATCGAGATCGCCATCTCCCGGCCAAACGCAATCCACTATACATGCACAACTTTCATCTTCAGATGCCTCAACCACATTCATGTTGACCTTTACTTTATAGCAAAGATTATTGGGCATGCAGTATAAATACTCAAAGTAATCTGGTCCGGTATATCCTGCATTTGGCGTATAGACCAGCAAATTGTAGCTTTCAATTGACTCACAAGGCAGATTGAATTCCTGGACACCTTCATTGAAAGTTAATGTACCGTGATCGGGTTCGTTATTGATGATATACGAAAAATCGGTATAGGCGATTGGATAATCAATGGTCAGCGGAAGATCCTTTGAAGTCTGTAAAGAATAAGCAAACTGATTATCTGGTTCAAGATCGGTTACGTGAACTAGAACAGTTGCAGTCTCACAAAAAACTGTGTCCTGATAGCAAACGGTATAAGTAAACTTATCGACTCCTCTAAATCCTGAAATTGGAGAATAAGTAAATCCTCCATTGCCAGATTCACTTAAAACACCTTTCGAAGGATTGGTATGACCAGTGATATTGAATTCATCAATAAGGTCATTATTCAGGACATTGAAAGTCACGCTCTGTCCGGGACGAACATAAAAGCGATCGTCCACTGCCTGTACATTCACCGGTTTGGAATATACCGTGATCACATACTTCCTGATCTGTGCTCCGGAGAGACTTAGCTCGATGGTATCCTTTCCAACAAATCCCGCTTCTGGGGTATACACCCAGGTAATGGCATTTTTGGATTCCAAGGTTCCATGAGCGGGATCGTTGTTAACCTCAAAATTATCTCCGGGTGTCAGGACTTCCAGTTTTTCCTGGTTGAGCAGGAATTTTTGGAAAACCACATTTTGTTGATTTCCTGAGTCATCCACAAGGACATGGACTTTGCCCTCTCCGCAGTTGCCGGCAGAATCGCAGGCGATGTACTGAATCCAGGCATCACCAGTGAAATCGACTGTTGGGGTGTATAGAACCGCATCTCCTTCGGCATTGATGATGGCTTCTCCGCCATTACTAACTGCAACCGTAGTCAGGGTCAGGTTGCCGTTGGAAACTGAATCATTATCAAGAACTTGTAAGGGTACATCGGTGCCATTCATCTCCACCAGATACTGATCATTACCGGCTATCACCACTTCATCTGAAATGTAGAACCGATAAGATTTGGTCACCGGATGCATGGGAGCAGACAGCGTATAGTATTTGATGACTACATCTGTTGACCCTTTGGCCCCTATATTGGGTGTAAAAGTGAACAAGAGCGTATTTGTGCTTCCTCCTTGAGCAATCCCGGCTGTGCCCAATTGCGGGCTTGGTGGTACAAGAACTGCGGAGGTATAGCCATCTGGCGCGGGGAATTGGTCAGTAAAACTGGACCCGGAGTTCCTTACATTTACAACCAGGGGCTCACCGACCTGACTGGAGGCCAAAGGCAGGAGAAGGAGCAAAAGGCTCCCCACCAAAAGGTGCTGTAGACGGTACAGATGCTTCATTTTTGGTTCCTGTATATGGACAATCAATTGAATAGGAGTGCAAGATAGTGAAAACCGGGGTAGAAAACCAAGCAGCATGTTAAATTTTCACATATTTTCATTTATAATTTATAACATACTGAAATACAATGAATTAAAAAGCAATTTTAGTAATCTGTTTGAACAGGAATCAGCTTTAAATATGATTAACTTACATATTTTTTGAATTAACAATCAGACATTTATAAAGATGAAAAAATCATATAGCATTCAATGTCATGCGTGAGACAAAACTATATTCGGCAGTCATAAGGTTAAATGGTTTTGAGCTCAATCGGTTACACAGATTTGTCTCAAGTCCTTACTTTAACCGGAATGAAGCTATAATTCATCTTTTCGAATGGATAAAAGCAGATTTAACTGTGAAGGATCAAAGTGATAAGCATGCTTCTAAAATTGAAATATGGTTAAAATGTTACCCAGGAGAAGAATTCAATGATAGTCGCTTTAGAAAACTCCAGAGTGATTTATTAAAACTCATCGAGGAATTTTTTGCCCAGGAAGCTTTTGAATCAAATCCCTTACATAAGGCAAAATATTTGCTAGAGAGCATTTTGGATAATGATCTCGAAATATTGCAACCTGGAGCATTCAAATCCGCTAAAAGATTTATGGATGATATTACGTTGCGACCATCTTCCTACTATTATTTTCAATACGAAATAGAAAAAAACTTATACCGATATCAACAAAAACATGCGGAGCGAAGCATAAAATCCAACATTGAGAAGATTGCATTGAATTTAGACATCTTCTACCTGAGTGAAAAGCTCAAATATTATTGCACCATTTTGAGTCATAAGCTACTTGCTGAACTCAATTATGAAATGCTATTTATAAATGAAATTATTGCCCATATTGAATCTCACGATTATTCCAATATACCTTCCATTTCAATCTATTATCAAATATTTCTTACCTATAAAGAACCTGAGAACAAATCACATTATTTCAGGCTCAAGGAGCTGCTAGAAAGACATATTAGACTTTTTCCCGAAAACGAAGCCAAGGAAATTTTGGATGCAGCTTTAAATTATAGTATGGATAGAATCAATTCCGGTGAAAAAGAATTTATTCGAGAGACATTTGATTTATATGTTAAGTCACTTGAAAACGGTGTATTATTGGTTAAAGGTCAAATTACACCATGGTCTTATAAAAATATTGTTACCACGGGTTTGCGCTTAAATGAATTTGAATGGATTGAAAATTTTATTTATAAATACAGTGAGATGCTTGAAGAACGCTATAGAGCAAATGCACTTACCTTTAATCTGGCTCAACTATATTTTTACAAAAAAGAATATTCCAAAGTAATTTCTCAGTTAAATCAGGTCGAGTATGAAGACATAACATACACGCTAAATTCAAAAACTCTTTTAATGGCCAGCTTTTATGAATTGGATGAATTTGAAGCATTAAACTCTTTGCTTGACACATTCAGGATCTATTTAAACAGAAATCAAAAGGTGCCAGGATACCGAAGAACACATTACTTAACCACTATCAACGTAGTTCGAAAACTTGCTAAAATTAAAATTGGAGACATGACCAACATTGAAAAATTAACCACTGAAGTTAATAAGGCCAAAGGAATAGTTTCCAAAAACTGGATCCTCGAAAAACTCACCGCCTTAAAAGGATCATCTTCTTAAAATAAAATTCCTTCCTTACAACTTGTGAAGCTGCAAGGAAGGAAAGGAACTGAACGATCAGGATCTAGAATCCTTCAACGTCTTCGACGATAATTTGTCCGTTTACTTCTTTCCAGTAAACGAAACCGCTTTGCAATCCTGCAGAAGCAGAATATTTGAAACGACCATCCGTCATCTGTCCGACATAGGTAGCGGTCACCTGGGAGGCGCTGATGTGCAGCAGGTCAGCCACGACGGCCTTCGTCTCCGCAATGAGTTGCGTTCCATCCACATCCAGTACGCAATCCTGTTCGATCAGGTTCGCGATTTTGTCAGCATGTCCGGTAGTGTTGGCATTCGGCAGGAGATAGAATGCCACAAATGGCAGAAGCAAAAAGCTCCTTCTCACGAGTTGTGCTCGAGTTTCCATATAAAAAGATTTAATGGTTAAAAAATCAGCCTTGAGCTATCCTGCATTCAAACGGATACAGCACAGCCATCGAAGCAAGTGGAAACTTCAGTGTAAGTGGATAAGTTGGCCGGGGATAAGGCTTCAGGTAAGACCGGAATTGTTCATCAATTCGGTACAGGTGGAATGCATTTCAAATGTATGCGTACCTGCATTCGATTGCAAATTATTTAACACTTTTAACACTTGTAAATATGGACACAGTTTGGCGTGGTCTTTTTTTTTAACGCTAATTTGCGCTAATGATTATTTGAAAATTAATTTGCTCAATTAGCGTTAAGAGACAGATTTTCGTGATCTTTTTTTGCCGCTAATTTGCGCAAATTTTTATTAAATTATTTAACGCTAAAAACAGATAGTGCCTTTTGAAAAATTAACCAACGAAATCCATGTATCCCCGTCGTTTCCGCAGCAAAGCAGGGAAGCATTTCGCGCAGCCAGAAATGCAAGGGATATAAACCCATTTACGCAGATTCCCTTACCTATGCGGTAATTTGTGTCATGCGCAATGTTAATCTGCGTAATTAGCTTTTCCATATTCCATTTGCGTAATTAGCGTTCCCCTACCCAACTCATGAGTTAAAACTCACAACGAATACTTATCGGCCCCGGCGTTTGCGCAGCAATGCAGGGGAAGCATTTCGCGCAGCAGGAAATGCAAGGGGCGCCATTCCGCAGCTTTTCCATATTCCATTTGCGTAATTAGCGTTCCCCCACCCAAATCATGAGTTAAAACTCACAAACGAAAACTTATCGGCCCCGGCGTTTGCGCAGCAACGCAGGGGAAGCATTTCGCGCAGCAG
>JADMIO011130875.1_pt1 | contig 52942 bp, 34 predicted proteins | sample 8958161 | NCBI WGS metagenome assembly JADMIO01 (sample SAMN16585339, study PRJNA669376) | soil metagenome | isolation source: Crop rotation soil | place: USA: Cullars Rotation, Alabama | collected 2011 | reverse complement strand
AAATCGCGATAAGGCACTTCGCACGCCAGTATGCGTTCGGCGCTGTAGAGGTTGTAGCCGATGGAATAACTGAGCACGCTCTCGCGGTTGAACAACGCGCCGTAGACGAGCGCCGTCACCGCGAGCACCGCAAGGCATGCGGCGATGTCTTTGACAAATTCGGCGCGCTCAGGTTTTGGTTGATTATTTAATGCAGGCGGCGCGATGGTCTTCATTCGATTTCCTGAAAAGCGGCTGCGGGCCGCGCAGTGATATATTGGCTTTTCGTCGCCGCCGACGCAACACGCCATCAACGGCGGGGCTTACCCGATCATCTGTGATGAACTTGTGAAGCGTTTTGCCGCTCTGTTAGCTTAATCGTTTCGAGCCTCAAGCGAAGGGAGCAACGGTGTCTATCTCGAAACCTTCTGCGGCAACGACGAATGAAGGGCCGCTTGTCGTCACCCCGACAAATGAATCGCTGCCGTTGGCGCGGCGGCTATTGCGATACGTGTTGGCAGGCGGCGCGGCGGCGCTGCTGCTCGCGCTCGTCGAGTGGGTTGATGCGAGCGTTCGACTCACGCCGGTCTTCGCCTCGTTTGGCGAGCGCCTCATCTTCTCGGCCTATTTCAGTTTGAACGTTCTCGGCGGCGCGGCGATAGGTCTTGTGGTCGGCGCGGCGTTTCTGGTCGGCATCGCCTTGCAACGTAGACTGGCAAGGCTCGCGGCGCGCGGCACGGTTGCGTGGCCGCATCGTTTGATCGCTGCCGCTTTCGTCTGCGGACTGTTCGCCTTCGCGCTCAATCAGCAGTGGTACGCGCACCGCTTCGCGATGATGCTGATCCGCGAGGCCGAAAAGATCGAACGCTTGAACGCGCCGTTGCTCAATCACGAACGCTCGACCTCTTACCTGATCCTGTTCGCTTTTGTAATCTCCGCCGCAATTCTCGGATGGCTGGCGCGCGCCTCGGTGCGCTTCCTGGCGTGGCTCAAGCTCGCGTTGATGGCAACGCTCGCACTCATCGCGATCCTTGCTTACTTCGCCGACTCGCGCGTCGAGCCGCTGCTGTACGAGCACTCGCTGCACCAACTCATGTTCGTGCTGGCGACGGCGGCGGCGATGACGCTCGTGGCGCTGATCTATTCGTCGTGGCCGCGCCTGCAATCATTCTGGCCCGGCTTGCGATCCGGCACACGGCGTTTGATCGCGGTCGTCGGCCTGACGGTCTTCGTCGCCGCGACGCTCTTCACGTTCGGCTACTTCGACCGCAATCAGAACCTCAAGGTGCAAATCTTTTCGCGCACCGTGCAGGCGAAAAAGCATGTTCAGTTGATTCAATGGGCGATGGATTTTGATCGCGACGGTTACTCGGCGGTGCTCGGCGGCGGCGACCTGAACGACAGCCGCGCCGACATCAATCCCGGCCAGCTCGAAGTCATCGCCGACGGCGCGGACAATAATTGCATCGGCGGCGACCTCTCGCGCAAAGAGCTTGAGCGGTGGAAACGCGACCGCCAATCGCATTACGTTGCGCCTTTGCCTGTGGCGCAGCGGTTGAACGTCATCTACGTTTTCATTGATGCGTTGCGCGCTGACCGGCTCGGCGCTTACGGCTACGCCAAAAACAACAGCCCGAACCTGGATAAGCTGGCGGCGCGCGGTACGGTCTTCGAGAATGCCTACACGCCCGCGCCGAACACCTTCGAGGCGCTGCCGAAATTCATGCAGTCATCTTACTGGGACGCGCAGTTGCCGTCGTGGCCAGAGGTGCTGGCGCAGAACAACTATAACGCCATCGTCTTCCCGCGCCGCATCGTCACGCTGCTGCGTCACGTCAGAGGCATGACGGTCGGGCCGCGCTCGCCCGATGGCACGTTTGCCGGCTCGATTGACACGGCCATTGACGTTCTGGGCAAAGCGCCCCGCGACCGCCCATTCGCGGCTTACCTCTACGCCACAGACCCGCACCGCCCGTATCGCCAGCACGAAGGCTTCGACTTTGGCGCGACCGACTCTGATCATTACGACAGCGAAGTGGCTTACGACGACCACCAGCTCGGCCGCCTGTTCGATTGGCTGGAGCAGACCGGCCGCAGCAATGACACGATGATTGTGATTATGGCCGATCACGGCGAATCGCTCGGCGAACGCGGTGTGCATAAACATTCGTCGCAGCTTTACAACGAGCAATCGCGCATTCCCATGATCATCTACGTGCCGGGCATCACGCCGCGCCGAGTCTCGGATTACGTCAGCTCGGTTGATCTCGGCGCGACCATCTTGAACGCCGCCGGGCTTGATTACCCGAAAGACTATGCCGGCGTCAGCCTCTTGCCATTGATGCGCGGCGAAGCCTTCACGCACCCGCCCATCTACGCCGAGCAGACGACCGAAGAAGACTCGCCCTACCTGCCGCCTGAAAAGAACCTGGTGCCGAACGGCAAGAAGTACATGGTCGTGACGCAGGACGGCTTCAAGCTGATCTATAACCGAGATTACTATGCCTTCGAGCTATTCGATCTCGGCAAAGACCCGCGCGAGCAGCACAACCTCTACGACGCGCTGCCTGAGAAAGCAGCGGAGATGCGCGCGCTGCTCGGTCGCTACATTGACGTGGTGCAGGCGAGCCGCCCGGCGGACGCCGACGAAACTCAGTATCGCTTCGGCCCGACGCGGGGGCGTGAAGAGGACGACGCGGCGACGCAGAAAGAGGAGGAGTAGAGCAGTGAAGGAGTAGGGGAGTAAGGGAGTGGGGAGTAAGGAAAACTTGGAACCATACGACCTCTCCTTACTCCCTCACTTCTCCACTCCCTTACTCCCTACTCCCCTACTCTCTTCAGCGTGCCTTCACGGCTTCGACGATGCTGTAAGGCGAAGGCGTCGCAATGATCCGCGTCAGGCGCAAACCGGCGGCGCGGAGCAATTCGCCATACTCTTCCGCCGTGCGCTCGACGCCGCCGGGCGAGACGAGCATTTCGAGGTCTAATACCTTGCTGTAATGCGGCTCGTTGCCTGCCGGTACGACCGTCTCGATAATCAACACCTTGCTGTCGTCGGGCATCGCCGCCCGGATGTTGTCGAGAATCTTGACGGCCCGCTCGTCATCCCAGTCGTGAATGATGTGCTTCATCATGTAAGCGTCCGCGCCGCGCGGCACCGAGGCGAAGAAATCGCCGGCAACCTTCTCGACGCGCGCCGCCACGCCTTCTTTTTCAAGTAACGCACCCGCGCCCTGAATGACCGACGGCACATCGAAGAGGACGCCTTGCACGCCGGGGAACGCTTTCAGGACTTGCGCCAGCAGATAGCCGTGACCGCCGGCAATGTCTACGAGCGCCTTGAAGCCTGAAAAGTCATACGCCTCGACGATGACCGGAGCGATGCCCGTCGAGCCATCCGTCATGGCGCGGTTGAAGATTTCGGACTGTTCCGGGTTGGCGGCGAAATAATCGAAGACTTCTGCGCCGTGCACATGGCCCCAGGCGGGCTTGCCGGTCTGGACGCTGTAAAGCATGTCGCTCCAGACGCGCCAGTGCCACTCTTCGCCGAGGAAGATGACGCCGTTGCGCAGCGAGTTCGGCGCGTCGGCGCGCAACAGTTCGGCGCTCGGAGTCAGCGCGAAGACTTTCGGGTCGGTTTCCGCAAAGATGCCGGCGCTGGCCAGACTGCGCAGGACGCGATAGAGCGCGCGTTCGTGCGAGCCGGTGCGCGTTGCGAGTTCCGTAATCGGCAATGGTTTTTCCGCGAGGTGGTCGGCGACGCCGAGCTTGGCCGCAACGTAGAGCGCCTGCGCCACCATCGGAGCGAACGCCACTTGTAATAATTGCGCATCGGGCGGCAAAGGCTGCGCCGATGCATTAATCGTTTCCGTCGTCATAATATGATCTCCCATAACATTCTCAATCGAATCTCTCGCTTGCAGGGCGTTCATCTTCCGCCCTTCACCTGTTAACGCGCAGCGCACCGGCAAAAGGGATCAGGCGACCTGGGAGCGCGGGCATCTTGCCCGCAGAGGTTCGCATGCGCAAGACTGGCGGGCGGGACGCCCGCGCTCCCAGGTTTTAGCCAATCGCAACTGCTATGAATGCTCTACGAATGGATTTGAGCCGCCTACGGATCAGGTTTGACCGCCTACGGACTCGGTTTAGCCGTCTACGGATGAACTTTAGCGGCCTACGGATCAGGTTTAGCCGTCCACGGATGAAGTTTTGCGGCCTACGGAGCAAATTTCGCTTTAACTGTAGGGGCAACCCTTGTGGTTGCCCGGATGGTGCGAAGCACCATGACCGTTCATCGCCTGTCGGCGATCCGGGCAACCACAAGGGTTGCCCCTACATTCAATCCGATCTAGCCGCCGCCGGCTAAGCGAGTGTCGCATTCGGCGAGTTTGCGGGTGACTTCGTCAAGGTCGTCGGCGCTGTTGGCTTGCAGGAGGTCGCGGTTGCGCAGGTCGTTGTAAACCTCCAGGCTCCGCCCGTACCAGGTGCGCGCCGCGCGCCAGTGGTCGATTGACTGGCGACTGGTCGCCAGCTTCGCCTCTACGTCGCCCGACGCTGCGTATGAGTCGGCAAGGGCCGTTCGTAACTCGGCATTCTCGACATCCGCCGACGCGAGCGACTCAAGAATCGCCCGTCCACGGTTGACGCTCTCCAGAGCTTTCGCCGCTTCGTCGCCCGTCGCATAGACCTTGCCGATCTTAATCAGGCTGTCGGCCAGATAGCTTTTCATCTCGGCGTTGTCAGGGTTCTCGCCGACGATCCTTTCAAGAATCGCCAAGCCCTTGCGGTAATGATCGAGCGCGGCGCGGCGGTCGCCTGAGCGCGCGAACAACTCGGCGATGTTGCTGTAGCCGATGCCGAGGTCGAACTGCGCGTCGATGTTCGCCGGGTCAGCGGCGGCCAACGCTTCATCCGAGGCGAGCGTCTTGCGCTGGTAGGCGAGCGCCTCGGCGACGTTGCCCATCGAAGCCAGCGTGTCGGCGATTTTTTCATTGCTCGTGGCGACGGAGCGGCGGGCCGGCCCGTTGGTCGGGTCTTCGGCGACAATCGCCTCGCGAATCGCCAGGCCTTTGCGGTAATTCTCAAGCGCACCCGCCGCGTCGCCGCCGGCCATCAACATGTCGGCGACCTTGTTGAGCATCAACGCATGGTCGGAGCGCGCTCGCACGTTCGACGGATCGGCTGCGACAGACTTCTCGGCAAGCTCAAGCGACTGGCGAAAATGTTCGAGCGCCACCGCCGTGTCGCCGGTCTGCGCCACCAACTGACCGACCTTCAAATGACCAATCATCACCGTGCGTCGCAAGCCGCCGTCATCAGGATGAGCAGCGGCCAGGGGCAGCGAATAACTCAAGGCTTTGCGCTGCATGTCGAGCGCGCCCGCTGTGTCGCCCATTGCCTGCAACACGTCGCCGATGCGTTCGTAACTCACCAGCAAGTCCCGCTGCATGCCGGCATCCTTCGGGTGATCTTTGACCAGCGCCTCGCAGATGGCGAGGGCTTTACGATAACTCGTGAGCGCGCCCGCCGTGTCGCCGAGATTAGCCTCGAACGGATAGCCCTGCACGTCGCCGACTTTTTGATATGCCTGCGCCAGTTCGCGCTGCAACGACGCATCGTTCCCGGCTTCGGCGGCGAGGCTGTCGAGATATTCAAGCGCCCGCGTGACCAACAGCTCGCGCACGGGAGTCGAGCCGGGCAAGCTCTCGATGCGGTCGTGTATCTCGTACATATACGAATTGGCCAGGCGACGCACGTCGTTGAAGCGGCGCTCGGCGCGCAATCGCTCGCGGTTGATGGCAAACAAGCCGCCGACCAGCAAGGCGACGATTAACAACGCCGCCGCAACGCCCGCCTTGTGCCGCGACAGGAATTTGCTCGTGCGGTAAGCGAACGTATCGGCGCGGGCGATGACCGGCAATCCGTCGAGGTGGCGCTGGATGTCGCTCGCGAACTGCTCGACCGATGCGTAGCGCCGCTCCGGCTCTTTGCGCATCGCCATTAGCACGATGTTGTCGAGGTCGCCGCGCAGGCGACGGCGCAGCTTGTCGGGGTTGATGTGGCGTTGCTTCCCTTCGGTGCGAGTCGCGAGCGTCACTTGTGAATGACCATCGGTGCTCACGCCAGCCGGCGCGCGGGTGACGGCGGTGCTCGGCCTGAGCGGCTCCTGCTCGCAGATGGCCTGCACGATCTCCTGCGGCGAGCGGCTCTTGATCTGGTAAGGGCGGCGGCCCGTGAGTAATTGATAGAGCACAACGCCGAGCGAATAAACATCGGTGGCGATGGTGATCTGTTCGCCGCGCACCTGTTCGGGGCTGGCGTATTCGGGCGTCATCATGCCGAGCGCCGTCGCGCCCGTGTCGATCAAGCCTTCGCTCTGCTGCGGGTCTAAGAGCTTGGCGATGCCGAAGTCAACCAGCTTTGCCTCGCCCTCGGCGGTGACGAGAATGTTTGAAGGCTTGATGTCGCGGTGGACGACGAGCTTCTGGTGCGCGTAGTGGACGGCGGCGCAGACTTTGCCGAAGAGCTTGAGCCGCTCGACGGTCGAAAGGTCGTACTCATCTGCATAGTCGGTGATGGGCTTGCCTTCGATGTACTCCATGACGAAGTAAGGCAAGCCGTCTTCGGTGGTGCCGCCATCGAGCAAGCGCGCGATGTTCGGGTGATCGAGCGAAGCCAGTATCTGTCGCTCGTTGCGGAAGCGGCGGATGATGAAGCTGCTGGCCATGCCGCGCTTGACCAGTTTGATGGCGACCCGCTTTTTGTACTGCGCATCGTCGCGCTCGGCCAGATAGACCGCGCCCATGCCGCCTTCGCCGATCTTGCGAACGATGCGGTAAGGGCCGATACTCGCCAGCCGCAGCAACTCGGCCTGCTCGTCCTGCGACAGCCCTACCGTCGCCGCGTCGGTAAGCACGCCGGTCGGCGCATCGAGGGTCGGCGCTTCGACGGTCGGCGCGTTGGTCAGGCTCCCGGTGTGCTGGCGCGCGGCGAGCGCGGCTTCGACCTCGCGCCTTAAGGCAGGGTCGCCCGTGCAGGCGTCGTCAAGGTAGGCGGCGCGCTCATCAGGCGCGCGCTCAAGGGTCGATTGAAGAATAGATTCGACACGTCGTTGGCGATCAAAGCTTGTCGTTCCCTTGCTCATACTCACTAAAACTATAAAGACCGAAAGAAGGGCTCACAAGAGCAGGATTCAGAAGGGATTGTCTTGTAGGGGCAACCCTTGTGGTTGCCCGGATCGCCGCAGGCGATGACGGGTCATGATGCTTCGCATCATCCGGGCAGGGACAAGCCCTGCCCCTACATCAGCTTTGTAATCGTCTTGATACCGTTAAGAACGTCCTCGCTCAGACGCTTATTCATATCTCAGGGCGGTCAACGGATCAACGCGCGTCGCCCGCCGCGCCGGTATGTAACAGGCGATCAAGGAGACGACCGCCAGCAGCAGCACGATGGCCGCAAACGTCGCCGGGTCTGTCGCATCGACTCCGAAAAGCAGTCCCGACATCACGCGCGTCAGGGCCAGCGCGCCGGCTACGCCGATGCTGATGCCGATCAAGGTGAGCAGCAATCCCTGCTTCAGAATGAGCATCAGCACCTGCGCGGGCTGCGCGCCGAGCGCCATCCTCAGCCCAAGCTCGCGACTGCGCAGCGTCACCGAGTAGTTCATCACGCCAAAGATGCCGACCGCCGCCAGCAACGTCGCCAGCCCTGCGAAAAGCCCGAACAATAGCGTGTTGAAACGCGCGCGGCCTACGGTGTCGGCCATCACTTGCTCCATCGTCCGCACTTCTGAGACCGGCTGATTTGGGTCTAACGCGCGCAACTCGGCCTGTATTGCCGGAGCCATCTCCGCAGGGTTGCCGGTGGTGCGAATGACGAGCGTCATAAACGAGTAGGGAAGTTCGGCGGATGGAAAGTAGACCATCGGCTCTGCCGCGTCGGTCAAGCTATCGTATCGGACATCGCCGACGACGCCGACGATCTCTGTCGGATTGGGCTTGTAAAACATATCGACATCGATGCGCTTGCCGAGCGGGTCTTCGCCGGGGAAATACTGCCGCGCCAGCGACTCGCTGATGATAACGACGTGCCGCGGCTGGCTCGCCTCGAAGTCCGTGAAGTTGCGGCCACGCAGCAACGGGATGCCCATCGCGCCGAAGTAGTTAGGGTCACACACGCGCACACTCGTGCCGGGCTCCTCGCCCGGCGGCGGCGCGGGCCGGCCTTCGATGGTGAAGCCGGTCGAGGAGCCTGCCCCGCCATAAAGCGGCAGGTAGTTCACCGTCCCAGCGGCGCGAACGCCGGGCAGCGCGCCGATGCGCTCGGTCGCCTGATGAAAGAAGCTGACGACCCGCTGATCGTCTCTGTACTTGCGATCCGACAGTCGTACGACCATCGTCAGCACGTTCTCGGTGTTGAACCCGGTGTCGATCTTTTGCAGCCGCGCGAAGCTCTTGACCAGCAGCCCGGCGCTGACGAGCAGCACGAGCGCCAGCGCGACTTCGGCAATCACTAAGACGTTGCGCAAGCGGTGGCTGCGCGAGCTCTGTCCGCCGCTGCCCTTGCCGCCTTCCTTGAGCGCGTCGTTGAGGTTCAACCGCACCGCTTCCATAGCGGGCGCGAGGCCGAAGATGATGCCGGTCAGCAGCGAAACGATCAGCGTCCAGCCGAGCACCGAAAGATTGATGCCGACGCCTTGCAGGTTGACCTGGTCGCGCGGGCTGATCGCTACCAGCGACCGGATGCCCCACGCTGCCAGCCCCAGCCCAAGCAAGCTGCCCAGCAAGGCGAGCAGCAGGCTTTCGGTCAGCAACTGCCGGATGACGCGCGAACGGCTCGCGCCGAGCGCCGTGCGAACGGCAATCTCCTTCTCGCGTGAGGCGGCGCGCGCCAGCAGCAGGTTCGCTACGTTGGCGCATGCGATTAACAAGACAAAGCCGACCGCGCCTAAAAGAATCAGGAGCCCGGATCGCACGTTGCCGACGAATTGCTCGCGCAGCGGAATGACTTCGGCGCTGAAGCCCGCGTTGTACTTCGGCGAATCCTGCTCGATGCGCGCGGCGATGGTCTTCATTTCGGTCTCAGCCTGCTCGCGCGAGACGCCGGGCTTCAACCGCGCCACCACCGCGAGGAACCGACCAATCAAGGACGGCCCTTCGTTCGGCATCGCAAGCACCGACCAGATTTCAGGGGGCTTGATCGTGCCCGACCTCTTTCTGATGTGCCACTCGAAACCGGCGGGCATCACGCCGATCACGGTGCAGGGCGTGCCGTTGAGGGTGATGGGCTTGCCGATGATACCCGCGTCGCCGCCGAATCGCCGCTGCCATATGCCGTAGCTTAGAACGGCTATGGTGGGAGCGCCGGGGCGTGCGTCTTCCTCGTTCATGCTGCGGCCCAGGATCGGCTCGACGCCGAGGACAGAGAAAAGCTCAGGGGTGGCAAGCTGGACGGACAACTCCTCAGGCTCGCCATCGCCCGTCAGGGCAACGCGCTGGTCGGAGAACGCCGCCATGCTCTCAAAGCTCGTGCTCTGCTCGCGCCAGGTGCGGAAGTTGGCGCGCGAAGTCGTATTCTGATGCCTGCCTTCAGGAGCGATCTCCCATAGCATCACCAGCCGGTCTGCGTTGGCGTAAGGCAGCGGGCGTAGGAGCAACTCGTTGACGACCGAGAAAATCGCCGTGTTCGCGCCGATGCCTAAAGCCAGCGTGAGCACGGCGACCACCGTGAACCCTCTCTGCTTGGCGAGCACGCGCAAGCCGTATCTTATGTCTTGTAATAAAGCTTCCAAAATGCCCCCTCCCCTTACCTCGTAAGCCTTGTCTTTGACCACGCCGAGGTTGCCGAAGGCCATGAGCGCACGGCGGCGCGCGTCGTCCGGCGACATGCCGCGCTCGATGTTCGCCTCCGTCTCCATCTCGACGTGGAGGCGCATCTCCTCTTCAATGTCTTTGAGCACCGACTCGCGCCCAAGCAACGCGCGCAGGCGTGTCGAAAAGATCATGAACCACTTCATCAACATCCGCCCTTTATGTGGCCTGCCGCACCTTAGTGACCGCAAGCACGAGACGATCCCAGCTCGCTTCTTCCGCTTCGAGGTGGCGACGGCCTGCCCGCGTCAGCGTGTAGAACTTGCCGCGGCGGCCCGTTTCGTTCGTATCCCAGCGTGACGTGACCCACCGCTTCTGCTCGATGCGGTAGAGCGCCGGGTAGAGCGAGCCCTGCTCGACATGCAGCATCTCGTCAGACAACTGGCGGATGCGCTGGATGATGCCGTAGCCGTGCAACGGGCCCAGCGAGAGGGCTTTCAAGATGAGCATATCGAGGGTGCCCTGTAGCAAGTCTGCCTTCTCTCGTGTCACTCGTGATCTCTCCTCGTCGGAATTGCCTATGCCTAGAACGTCAAGGCATCATAAGCAGCGATGCCTAGATTGTCAAGGCTTGGCGGATTTTCACTTTGAGCAGGCGCGGGCCGTCGCTATCTTGCTGTTTCATCTGTGAAACAATACTATGTTTCTATCGTATACTGTAAAGATCAACCGAAGAGACGCGTTCGATCTGTTCAGAAAGGAGCAAGGGGTATGTGTGGCAGATTCACCCGCACTCAAAGCGGTCAGGCGATAGCGGAAGAGTTTAGCGTCGAGGAGGTGGCCGGCGATCTGGGGCCGAGTTACAACATCGCTCCGACCCAGAAGGTGGCCGTCGTGATTACCGATGGCGTCAAGCGGCTGGTGCCGATGCGCTGGGGGCTGGTGCCGTCCTGGGCAAAAGACCTTTCGATTGGCAGCAAGCTGATCAATGCACGGGCCGAGACGATAACCGAGAAGGCGAGTTATCGAAACGCCTTCAAGAAGCGCCGTTGTCTCGTCGTCGCCGACGGCTTCTACGAGTGGCAGGACGTTGGAGATGCCCGCCGGCCGGTCTACATCCGTTTGAAATCGGGAAAGCCATTCGGTTTCGCGGGACTGTACGAAGTGTGGCAACCGCCTAAAGGTGAAGCCATCACGACCTGCACGATTATTACGACCGACGCGAACGATCTCATGCGACCCATCCACGCGCGGATGCCCGTCATCATTCCCAGAGCGCATCGAGATCAATGGCTCGATCCGAGCGCGGCGGATCGCGAACAGTTGCTCGATATGCTGAAGCCTTACGCGGCGGCGGAGATGGAAGCCTACCCGGTATCGAAGCGGGTGAACTCGCCTAGTCATAATTCGCCTGACTGCATCAAGCGATTAACGCTAGTCGAAAAGCCGCAGCCGGAAGCCTATGAATAACGCCTCCACTCATCAAAATGGCGGCTTGTGTTTCGACCCCGAAGAAGCCGTGCGCTACTTGTCTAAAGCCGACGCTGCGCTCGCGCGATTGATCAGTATTGCGGGGCCATTCGGCATGAAGATTCGCGCGATGCATAGCCCGTTCGAGGCGCTGGCGCGAAACATCATCTACCAACAGCTCAACGGCACCGCCGCAACGGCCATACATGCGCGCGTGCTCGCGCTGTTCGGCGGACGCCGGCTTCGCCCTGCGGACATCCTGACGGCCTCGGAAGAGAGCCTGCGCGGCGCGGGCCTGTCGCGCAACAAGCTCGAAGCCCTCCGCGACCTTGCGGCGAAGACGCTTGATGGCACCGTGCCGACACTGGCGCGGCTCAAGCGAATGACGGATGAGGACATCGTCGAGACGCTCACGCGCGTGCGCGGCATCGGGCGCTGGACGGTCGAGATGCTGCTGATGTCGCGGCTGGGCCGGCCCGACGTGCTGCCGGTCGGCGACTTTGGCGTGCGCAAAGGGTTCTCTATCCTCTATCGCACCGACGCCCTGCCCACGCCGAAAGAGCTGGCGCGATACGGTGAGAAGTGGCGACCCTATCGCACGGTGGCGAGCTGGTATATGTGGCGCGTCGTGGAGCTTCCGCCCGGCACGCGGCTTTCGCAGAAATGATCTGAGCGGCCACGTCGCAATCGCCGCTCATAGCGTCTTCAGATATTCGAGCAATGCGTGCTTCTCTGCCGGTGACAGCGTCGTGCCGTAGGAATGGCCCTGGTTGCCGTTTCCACGTTCACTCACATCGAGCTTCCAACCGGCACGCTCGGCTTCAGGCCCGCTGGAAATGAACCCGACGTTCTCCTGATCATAAACGTCATAGCCGCGATAGAAGACTTTCGTGCGCTTATCTGTCGGTTCAAGCAGCTCGCGCAGATTCGGCACCGAGCCATTGTGCAGGTAAGGCGCGCGCAGCCAGATGCCATCGAGCGGCGGGCTTTGATAGCCTTCCTGCTTCACCATGTTGGGTCGGTTGATGCCCATCTCTTTGACGCGCCGATTGGCTTCGTCCGCCGCCGCCTGCGTCCAGGTGTCGAGGCGTTCACGATCCGTGCCAATGTCGTTGATAGCAATCAAGTGATTCGTCTGCGCGCCGCCTACTTCATGACAACTGGCGCAGAGTCGCGCGTAGACCGGTGCGCCGGTCTGCGCCAGGTTCGCGTCTATTGCGAAGGGATATTTCGGTGCCGGCCATTCGCTCAAGAAATTATCTGTCTCTTCCATGCGACGGAGGAACCAATCACCCGGCTTTCCCCCCAGGCCGAGCGCCGAATCAATGATCACCGAACGCACTGCCGGCGTGTCACAGCTCCAGTTCAGGAAGAGGCCGTCGCCTTTGCGCACTTTCAAGTTCCAGACCGATGGGAAATCCGCCTGCCCCGTGCTCTGGTCGTAAGGCATCGAAGTCATGAAATACTTGGTGAGGTTCATCGGGTCGTCGCGGCCTCGGCCCCAGTCGGGCCAACCCGGTCGATTCATCCAGGCGAGCTGACCTTGTTGCTTAATCAGCGCCTTGCGCGTGAAGGGAATGAGGACGTAACGATAAATCTGCCGATCAATGAACGAGAGCTTCGTTATCTGATTGATCTCGGTCATGATGGTGTCGGCGTTGAAGCGCGGGTCTTGCGCCACCTCGGTGAGAAATCGCAATAAGCCCTGTACGTTGGTCGTGTGCGAAGGCGCGGCGGTGACGACGTGCGGCACTTCGTTCGGCTGACTGCGCCAGGTGCCGGTGTGACAGATGGCGCAGTTGTTGGCCACGCGCGGGAAGCCGATCACTCGCTTGGTGAAGCCGACCGGCATCTCTTTGCCTTCTTCCCAGACCAGCCCGAATGATTTATAGCCGCCCGGCCCCGGCAGCTTATCAGGAAAGATTCGCGGCAGCACGACCCATATCCAATAAGGGATGCCGCGGTCCGTTTCCGCGCCGATGGAGCCGTACTTGAAACGCTCCTCTTCACTGGTGAACGATTGTTCGGGTTCTTCGCGGAAGAACTTGTACCATGTGAACACGGCCCCGAACCCGATGACGATCACCAGGATGACGAGAACGGTGAGCAGGGTGCGCTTCTTTCTCGGAGTCAGACTCATATGCGGCTTACTCCTGTGGGTCAGAACTTTTTCAAGTACTCGACGATGGCGTCCTTCTCTTCGGGGCTGAGCAGGGTTCCGTATTCGGGGCCGTCGTGCCCAAAGTTGCCGTTGCCGGGGATTGGCTTGCCATCGGCGGATTGCGTGCGATAGAGAAAAAATTTGTGTCCGTTTTCTTCTGGGACATTACTTACAAAACCGACGCGCTTCGGGTCGTAAACGTCATAGCCTCGATAAAACTCTTTTGGCCGTTTGTCGGCCGGCTCAAGCAAATCCCGCAGGGTCGGCACCGAGCCGTTGTGCAGGTAAGGCGCGCGCAGCCAGATGCCGTCGAGCGGCGCGTTGGCATAACCGAACGTCTTGCGGAAGTGCGAAAACCGCTCGTCGCCATATCCCGCATAAAGCAGGTTCTGGTTGGCGCACAGATCATAAGAGTAAGAGTCGAGTCGCCAGCGGTCTGTCTTGATGTAATCAATGTGCGTGACGGTGCCGACACGTGCGCCGCTGAAATCCGAGCCGCTCTTGCCGTGACAGCTCGCGCAGTATTGCGCATAGAGCGGCTCGCCTTTGGCGGCGAGCGCCTCGTCAATCGGGAAATAGTTACTGTAGGGCGGCGGCGTGGCCGTGCGCAGCCACGCGGCAAGCCGTTCCATGTTGCCGCGGTCGAGAGTCGGCGGCGTCGCGCCAGTGCCGAACGCGGCGCTGCGGTTGCGCTCTTCGACAGAGTTATTGTTGCCATCCCAATGTAACCACATGCCTTTGCGCTTCTCCTGATTCCAGACGGAGGGGAAATCGCAGAGGCCGACCTTCTCTTCGTCAGGCAGCTTGTCCATCGGGTAGTTCAGCAGCACCTTCGGCGGGTTGAACGTGTCGAAGCGACCGGGGCCGCAGTCCGGTTCGTTGTCTAAGAACTTGAAGCGGTCGCCGATCATCAGCAGCCGGTCGCGCATGAGGTTGATGCCGATCAGGCGCAGGGCCACGCGATTGAACCAGTCTTCCGTGCCGTCGCGCTCGATTTCCGGCAGCAGGCGCTGGGCGGTGAAATTTTCGTTTCTCACGCAGGCGATCAGGAAGCGCGTGAAGCCTTCAAGGTCAACCGTGTTGCTCGGCATGCCGGCGATAATGTGCGGCGGGCTGCCAGCCGTGACGCGCACCGAGCCGACGTGGCAGATGGCGCAATTGACGAAGACCCGATCAACGCCCTGAACGTTGCGCCGCGAGAACCCCACCGGCAAGTCTTTGCGGTTGCCGTTCTCGTCCTTCTCATAGATGAAGCCGAACGGCGTGTAGTCGTCGGGAAGTTGATCCTTGGCGGCTGGCGGCGGCGCGGTTGACTGCGCCATTGCAGGCGGATTGACGGCCTCGTAGAGCTGATCCTTAAAGATGCGCGGCAGCACCTTGAAGATTGAATAGGGGATGCCGGAGCCGCGCTCGCCGCCCGTCGAGCCATACATGAAATTCTCGGTTAGATGATTGTCGTCGTACGTCACCGGGCGGTCTGTAGTCAATCTTACGCCGAGCCAGATGGCGGCGATTAGTAAGATCAAACACAACGTCGCGATGACCCGCCGCCAAAACTTCCCGGTCTTTTGATATTGATAGCTGACGATGAAATCGATCAACCGCTTGCGGCCCCACCAGACCTTGCCGAGGTAAAGCCCCGGCGCAACTTCGCGAATCTCGTCGCGAATCTTGCGCGCTACCAGCGAAGACTTCGAGTAATCAAGGACGATGGCTTCCTGTTTGTCGAGCCAGCTCGGCGCTTTGTAGACGTTCGCCTTGATGGCGGATATGCTGAAGGGCGTGATGCGATTGCGCAGGCTGCCGGCGCTGGCGTTAAAAATTTTGCCCTGCCACCAGAAACAGCGCGTCAGCCAGGCCAGACACTTCGCCCACCATGTACCGGGGAAGAAGACCGCCGTGCCGGCACCCTCGCCGTCCGGTATCTCGCCGGGCGCGCTTTGCGTGAACAACTCGTCGAGCTCGGCGCGGGACATCTTCAATAGCTGTGAGCGATCCAGCGGAGTTTTCGCACGCTTCTCCATAGGCGTTCTTCCTCGTCTTTCTGCCGCCCGCGCCGCACCGGGTCGCTATCGAAGGGGACAGCTCAAGGCAGGTCGCCGGCCTTCTCGATCCGGGCGGTGTAGTTGACCGGGGCGTGGTCGGTGAATCGTTCTGTCAGGCTCGTGCCGTTGGTGTGAATGGCTTCTTTGAGCCGGTCGCGCCAGAACTCTAAGCCCTTGATGAATCCGCTGAACGAGCTAAAGATCGCGTCGTCATCGTTCGGTTTGCCGCGCCGCATCTGGCCATCGTGATCGATGTGATGAGGGGTGCCGACGTGATGATATTTGAGATGGAACGGATCGGGCTTGAACAGTCGCGGCGGCACGGTCGGAACGACATCAAGGTCGTTGATGACGCGACAGTGCAGAAAGTTGTCCGGGAAGGCGTGCATGAAACCTGCCGTGCCAACGCGCGGCGAGCCGAAGCTGTAGAGCGCGACGGGCGGCGCGCCGCCTTCAATAAAGCGCATCGCCGCCGCCAGCGTCGCCAGAGCCGCTCCGAGGCTGTGACCGGTGTAGAAGACCGGCACGTTCAATTGATCCAGCTCGCTCTTCACCTCGGCCCACACCGCGTCCAACTGCTTCTTGAACCCTTGGTGCACTTTGCCGTCGCCCGCCCAGCTCACTGGCGGAAAGTCAAAGTCAGCCAGCCAGTCATGCTCGCCGAGCGTGCCTCTGAACGCGAGCACGGCAAAGCCATTGCCGCGCAACAGTCCGCCCTGCGTGGCACCCGTGTTAAAGAATTTGGTTTCCGTCAAGCCGGCCCGTTGCTGAAAGAAGTTCCGGCGCGACGGCTCGTCTTCGCGGTAGATCAACCGGCAAGTTTCCATCAGCCACAATGCGTTGCCGCGCGAATAACTCAGCGTCGCCTGTGGGTCGAAGGCGGGCAGGTCGGCAATTCCTAAAAAGAAGTTATCGGCGTCGCCTGGGTCTGTCAGGGCTTTGAAAGAATTGTCTACATTCATGGTGATGCTCCTCGGCGGCAGCGTTACTTCAGCGCCCGGTCTACTCAGGGAATTCGAGGGCGAAATCAATCAGCCGCTTCTTGCCCAGGTAGACCTTGCCGAGGTAGACGCCGCAAGCGACCTCGCGAATCTCATCGCGAACCCAGTGTGCGACCAGCGAGGTGTCAGAGTAATCCAGAATGATGCACTCTTTGCCGTCCAGCCAGCTCGGCCCTTTGTAGACTTTGGCGATGATGGCGCTGAGGCCAAACGCCAGTATGCGGTTTCTCAACGCGCCTTTTTGGGCGTCAAAGGTTTTGCCCTGCCAGGCGAAATGGTTGATGAAGTCGGCGACCTCTCTCGTGTAGGTCGTGCCCGGCGCGACGATGGCCGTCCCTTTGGCTTCGCCGTTGGGGATGTCGCCGGGCTCGCTTTTGGTGAACAGGTCGTCAAGCTCGGCTTGCGACATCTTCAACAAGTCAGGAACCGTGATGTCCATGATGTGCTCCTTTAAAGGGTCTTGAGAAATTCAATCAGCGCCAGCTTGTCCGCGTCCGTCAGGCCGGAGCCGAAGTCGTGGCCGCGATCCTCAACCAGATCGGGGCAGGTGCTCGCTTTGAACAGATATGGGGCGACATCCCGTTTCAGTAAATCTTTGGCGTCGGCAGCATTGAGGTTACGCTGCTTAATCTCGAACAGCGCCGTCTTGACCCGCAGACAGAGATCGACAAACTCGCCCGGCGACATGTCGGGGCCGATGTTGGCGATCAGGTTGATCGGCGTGCCTTCGGGGATGGGGCCAACGCGGAAGTAGCCATCGGGGTCGGCGTGCGGCCTGAGCAGCACGCGTAAGGGTTCGGGCAGCACGGCAAGCTGTAGCTGCAAATTGCATTCTTGCGAGGTTCGCCAGATCGAATTGATGCCGAGCCGTTTCTGCGGCCAGAGCATCTTCGTGATGGCGTCGGTGAACGCTTCGACGCGGCCCTTAACCGATGGATCGCCGTTGAATATGCCGAGCGCGTTGTTGTGCAGCAGCGGCGCTGAAGACCAGACGCAGATGAGCGAAGGCACGCGGTAATAGCCCGGCCCGCCGCCCTGTATGTTGAACTTCTCGACCTGTTCGGTGTAAGGGTTCCAAACGTCTATATCGCCGACCGGGGGCAGGCTCTTATAGGTCTCGGATGAGAACGAGTCCCAGATGTGACCGCGCATCGCGTTGGTGCCGCAGGCGCGCGCCGCGTTCGTGCCGATCATCGTGACCGGGTAGCGCGCGTCGTTAGAGAAGAAGTTGTTGTCGCGGAAATCGGGCTTCATCACTTCCTGGCGGAACCATTGCGCCTCGTCGGCCCCGGCGGGCGGCCGCTTGCTCGAATGGCAAGTGGCGCAGTTTTCAGCGAAGACGATCTTGCCGCGGTTCGAAACGGCCTGATCTTTAGTCATGTAATCTTTACCACCCGGCGCATCTTCGAGCCGAAACGACTTCAGGCGCATGAAGAACCTGGCGATGTTTTCAAACTTCTGCTGCGTCGCCAGCCAGTAGACCGAATGCTGCTGCGCCGTCTCGACCGAGAATGGCTTTTGCGGGGTCAAGCCGATCAGGGCGTTGTGCTGCTGCAACCAGTGCTGCGAATAACTGCCGATGTTGATGAAGACGCGCAAGGTCGCGCCGGGCACGCCGACCGAATCCGCGCCGTCCTTCAAGACATGCGGCACCTTCATCGTCGAAGTGACGGTCGGCAGGTGTAGCGCGTCGCCTGCGAGCGTCTCTTCCTGCCCGGCGCTGAGCCGCTCGCCGAGCAGGAAGATGGGATTGATCGCGTTGGGATTATTAATGTGATCGGTCGCAATGCGTGACGTGTCAGAGGTGCCGGCGGGCTGGGTCTTCAGCATCTCCCAAAAGAAGCCGCCCGGCTTGACGTTGTGGCCGAACACGGCCCCTTCGCGGATGTACTGATTGCCGATGGCCGAGGCGAGGTTCTCCCACTTTGGGTTTTCGGGATCAGCCGGCGGGTTGTCCGGGTTGAAGGCAATGTGACAAGAGCCGCACGAGATGCCGACGCGATACGGGCGCACCAGCTTTGGGTCGGCGGCATAATCCGCGTCCGTGTAATAACGGTTCGCGTCCCATTTCTTCACCGCGTCGCCCGTGAAGTCGGGATTGTCGAACAGGCGGAAGCCCATGATGCCGGTGGGGTGGCCATAGACATTCGGGTCAATGGCACTGGATTCCGGCTCGACCGCTTCGTCTATCCAGAGGCCGTATTGATCGGGCTGCGCGGCTTGCTTATAGCCCGGCTGGTTGATCAACCCCATCTCTTTGAAGCGCGTGGCGCGATTGCGCGAATCAATTGTCTTGAGCAGGTCGAACATGCCGAAACCTTCGCGCGACATGCGCTCCCAGAACTGCTCATCGCCCGCGCACCAGAGGTTCCACGTGTTGCGGCCTTTGATCTCTTCAGGCGACAGGTCAATGCCGCCGTCCATCGGTTTAAAAACATCGACGGCCAGTTCCGGGAAGTCTTCCGGCTTGCGACCGCCGGGATTGTCTTCAAGCGAACGGTCTTTGCGATTGCAACTGAGGCTGGCAAGCAGCAGGGTTGCTGAGAAAATTACCACTGCGAGTAGGGAGAAGGTCTTTTTCATGCGGAGCACCTCGAGGCCGATTTTTTGCGGTCTAAGTTACCAACTACTCTGCGGTCTGAATTGCCAATTACAATGCTGGGGGCACTATCTATCACAAACGCCATTGCATTGCAATCTTTTTCGTCCCGCCCCATTCGTGCCCTGAAACGGTCTTGCGGGACATCGCCGCCGCGCGCTTTTAGCCTCCTCATCTAATAAAGCGAAACCGGCGGGAAACATTTCAGGAGGTGCATCGGGTTGTCAGGCGGAGCAAAGGCTCACTGATAAGCCGACGCGATGACCCCGGCCAGGAGCTTGCCCCACTGCGCGTAACCCCATTCGCTCGGGTGGAAACCGTCTTCGCAAAAAAACTCTTCGCTCAGCGTGAACTGCGAAGAGACATGAATGACGCCGGGAATGGTCTTGGCAATCTGGCTGGAAGCCGTGTCGAGCAAGCGGGCGCGCTGCCCCAGGATGGTTTTCAGCGGGCGCGGGAGAGCGGGAAAATATTCCATCGGAGGAACGCCAGTCAGGATGATGAGCGCGTTGCCGACCTGCTGTCGCACGCTGGAGATTAATGCTTCGAGATCACCGGCCCATCTGGAATAACTGTGCCAGCCGATCAGGTCATTGACGCCGAGGACGATGATGACCGCGTCGGCGCGACGGCCTTCCAGCGGCGGCACCAGCGCGCGCAGGGCGGCGCGGGCCGTCGCGCCCGAAAGCCCTGACGCATGCCATCGAATGCGTCTGCCGATGCCTGCGGCCAACGCGGCGGCGGTCTGCCCGGTCAGCGCCGATTCGTGAGTCGCGGCCCCGATGCCGGCTACCGGCGATTCGCCGAGCACGATCAGATCGAACGGCTCACCGTCCGTTTCGACTTCGCCCGAGCACGGCCCCGATGCGCCGGGCAGGCGCGGCGTCCACAAACGTACCCACAGACCTTGCGCAAGCAGGAGCGGGAACAGCAAGGGCGTCAACGCTCTGGCCATGTAGTGATCCATACGCAGTAGATTGTTTACATCAAGAGCGGGTTGGAATGCCAGAAAACGGCGCGCGCTTATGGCGCGGCTGAATCCGTCACGGCATGATCGCGGCGGTTATAAAGCAAGAGGTTGACGCCCGGACGGAGCACGTATGAACCGACGCGTTCGTAATGGCTGCCGAGCCGGGCGCGCAAGTCGTTCTCCTGATCCTGCAAGCCGATGACGATGTCGGTGTTCAGGTCGCTCACTTCGGCCGCGTAAGCGACCTGCGGGTAATCTCGCAGATACCAGGGCAGCGGCCAATATTCCGAAGAGGTGATGAGAATCGTCGTCTCGCTTCCCGTCCCGGCGCGGGCCGCGATTCGCGATACGTCGTCAACCAGCGGCAGCATCTCGCGGCGGGTGTGGGCGTAGACGTATGGATGCCTGTCGTCATCATACTCTACGAAATTGAGTCGAATCATTTGATACGACGTTGCCGCGAAGATGATCGCCAGCACGGCAACCAAGATTGCATGCTGTCGCTTCGTCGTCGCCCGCTCGCGCAGAACATCGAGCGTGTAGCCGCCGACGCAGGCCAGCGGAACGATAAAGTTGAGCATCAGCCACGGCGTCTTGTATGGCACAATCGAATAAGCGCCCAGCAGCCCGCACGACCAGATGGTGGCGAAGATCAGAAAGCGATTGGCTGACCGCCACAGGATCAAGCCGACGCCGATCAACCCTAAGACCAGCAGCAAGCCTTCTTCTCGGATGAGCCACGCGAGGTAGGTGTACCAGTGGTGCACATGCTCGTTTCTGCCTGTGCGCGCCCAGTACGTGTAGGAGTTCAACACGTCTTTGAGCCAGTGACGGTTGGTGAACAGCGAAGAATAAAAGAAAGCCACCACCAGAATAAACAACACGCCGGCAGCGATCCATTTCAAGAGCGCCCGGCCGGTCTCACGCGGCGCTCGGCGAGAGACTTGAGCTTCAGCGTCGCGGCCCGGCTCGGCGGGCTCGACCTGCGGCGTCGAGTTGTTTGAATGATACCGGGCGCGCAGGGCTTTTCTAATGTCGCCTAACAAGGGGGCCAGGAAAATAGCCATGACCAGCACGCCCGCTGAGATGATGGCCGTCTCTTTGGTCGCAAAGACCAGAGCGGCGGCTACCGAAGCGCACATCAGGTAGACGGCTCGCCCGGTCTCCCAATAACGGAAACCGGCAACGACGACGCCGAGCGTGAAGAAGACGAACAGCGATTCGTGTATGAAGTAACGCGACATATAGACAGCGCCCGGCGACAGGGCGATCAGCGTGGCCGCTATGAGTGCGCCGAACGCGCCGAGGTATCGCCTGAGGCAGAGCGCCAGCCCGACTGTCGCGACGCCGCACAGCGCCGGCACCATTCGCATGGTGAAGATCGTCAATCCCTGCACGCGCGCGGCGACCAGCGCCAGGTAATAGAGCGTCGGCCCGTGATAATTGGACGGGTCGTATTGATACCCGCCTTCTTTCAACAGTCGCATCATAAAGAACGCATTCACGCCTTCATCGTGATGCAGCGGGCGCAACTCCAGAGCATACAGCCTGACGACTGCCGCAGCGATCAGGATGCCGCCAGCCGCCGCCAGCCACGCGAATGACCGGGCCGCCGGCCGGCGGCGTGCCGCCTGGGCGGAATAATCGCTCGTCGAAGGTTGTAATACCTGCGCATTCATTGATCCGATTAAGCCTGGGAGCGCGGGCATCTTGCCCGCCAATCTTACGCCAGCGAACCGCTGCGGGCATCTCGCCCGCGCTCCCAGGTATTGCTACCTCAGGATTCCGCGTATGACTGAAGGGCCGCCTTCATGCTTGGCGGCAAGGGGGTTGGCTCCAGGCGTTTTCCTTCGCGCCGCATGCAGACGATCTGCTGTTCGCCGCGCGCGACCAGCTCTTCTTCTTTGCCCGTCTGCCGCCAATACTCGAACGACATCGTCACACGATTCAGCGCCATCGCCCTGAGCCGCATGCGGATGACGATCTCGTCAAAGGCCGCCAGCTCGCTGAGGTAATCACACGAGCAGCGCGTCGTGATCAAGCAGAGGTCTGCTGCAAGCTGCTCCAGCACATCCGGCGCGTGGTCTTTGAGAAACATCTCTCTGCACCGGCCCTGCCAGCGAATGTGGTTAACGTAATAAACATTACCCGCGAGGTTCGTCTCTTCAAACCCGACGACGTGGCGGTATTCATAAGCGCGCACGATCACACCTCATTAAGATGGCGGCGACGTAATGATGCTGAGCGCCTTTGACGGCAACGATAAAGGTGGCGATCCGATCCGCGCCGCTCGACAACAACACACAGCCATCGTCGCGAACCGAGTCGAAGATTAATGGCGAAGTGATGGCCGCTCCCGACTTCTTCAGACATTCGCTGGCGCTCCACACGCGCGTCGCCGCGCTGTCCAGGTCTTCTCCTGCCAGCTTCGCGATGACTTCAGCTAATTTGTAATGTTCATAACCAAGCAGGTCTTGCCAGAGAGAGTCGGCGCGAGCGGTCACTGCCTCCAGATCACAACCGAGCGGATCGGCAGGGCTTGCGACCGCCAGCGTGAGATTTCCTGAATGCGATACGGAAACATGATCACCCGTGATGGTCTCAGGTCTGCCGTCCGGCCGGCGCAGAACCTCGGCCTCTTTACCGAGCGCCCGCTCTACGGCCCGGTTGCTGCGCGCCCGCCGCTCACCATCGCCCGGTTCGATGACCACAGCGACCGGCGAGTCGGGCAGCAGCTCGCGCATCGCGCGTTCGAGGGCAACGCCGACCAGCGGCCCCGCTAAAGCAGGCCATGCGCTTTTGCGATTCACGGTTTTTAATCGCAGGCCGCTCCACGATTCGAGCAGACCGCCGACGGCGTCTCTCACTTCAAGGTCGTATGTGAACAAGTCGCCATCGTGACTTCGTTCGCGGGCGTACAAGGTGTAAGGATCGCGGCCTGCTCTTCTGTTAATCGTGAGCCGTTCGATACCGACCGGCAAGAGCGTGGCGGTCGGTACGCACACTTGCAATGCATGGATCGTCGCGTCGCGTCGCCCCGGATCGCCGAGCGCCAGTTGCCCCGGCAGGTAAGCGCCGAACCAGTCGCCCTGACTCTCTGTAATCTCTGCCACACACGCGGTCGAAGCGAGCTGGCGATAGCCGCGCAGCCGCTCGAATCGTCCGCGCTGAAACAGCAGATCGCCATACAAGTCGTCGGCGGGCCGCATCTCGATAAACGAGTGATGACCCGACCGGTCACGAGGCAGCGTCTCTGATGCCGCGTGCGGCGCGGTAAATCTGCACAGGGCGCGAAAGTGATCAACTTGATAGCCCGTCTGCTCGCTGCGCAAGACGACTTCGACCAGGCCGGGCTCGCGCACCAGCGCCGCGACCGAAAGCGTCGTTGGCGCATCAGCAGGAATGACGATGGCGCGATTGAATCGCACGTCCTCAAAGGCCGGCGCTTCGTCGGTTTCGATCAACGCCATCGCGACCTGCGCCATCGCTTCAAGGCCCATCACCGCCGGGAAGATGCGGTCGCCTTCTAAAACATGGTCGTCGAGATAAGGATCGCTTTGCGACGACAACTCGGATTCAACGATCAACTCGATGCCGGGATAATAGAGTCGTGGCTGCTCAAGAAATCGCAGGAAAGGCAACTCCGGCTGCGCCAGTTTTAGCGTCGGCGCTTGCCCGAAGCGACCACTCACGACGGTCGCGACTTGTTCTGACGACTGCGCGAGCAGGCGCTTGAGCAGGCCCACTCCTTCGTCGGGCGGGATGGGCGTGATGCCCTGTTGCAGCAACGCATCCACCCTGCCGAGCCGCTGCCCCATGCCGACGCCCGACCAGATTGACCACTCAATCGCGAGACAGCGGCAGTCGGGATGATCGGCCTGCCATTGTTCGGTGAGCGCCGTCAACCATTGATTCGCAATGGCGTAATCGGCCTCGCCGCGCATGCCCGTGCGGGCGATGAGCGAGCCGAAGGTGATGAAGAACCTGACGCGCTCTGGCCGGATCGCCGCCAGCACGTTACGCGCGCCCGCAAGCTTGGGGCCGAGCGTCGCAAGAACGGTTTGCTCGTCGAGGTCTTGCAACAACGTCGGCACGTTCGTTCCGGCTCCGTGCAGAATGGCGGTGATCGACCCCATCTCGGCTTCGATCTCGTGAACGGCTGCCCGCACCGTTTCGGCGTTAACCACGTCGGCCGCGACGTATTTGAAGACGACGCCGAGCGCGGCCATGCGTTCGAGATTGGCCGCAAGCTCCGTATCATCATCGGGCCGCGAGCGACCAACCAGCGCCAGCCTCACGCCCGTATCGCGCGCCAGCGCCAGCCCGCACTCGGCCGCAATGCCTTTCCCGCCGCCTGTAATCAACATTACGTCATCTGATCTGAGCGCAACGGTCGCGCCGCTTTCGATTACCGGCTGCTGTTTGAGCACAGGGATGCGGCGCTTGCCGGCCCGATCATAATGGGCTTCGGTGAAATCGGTCGCGGCCATCGCTTCGGCCAGAACCCAATCGAGCGCCTGCGGGTGCTCGAACGGAACGTTGACCACGCAGGTCGTGATCCACGGCGCTTCAGTGTAGAGCGTGCGAGCGAGCGCCGCCGCACCACTGCCGTCTTCGACCATCACGAACCGGCTGCCCGCGTCTCTGGCCATTACGGCGTGAGCGGCTTCGAGCAAGAGACTGATTTCGCGCTCGCCGGTCTGCGGCGGCAGCGCGACGACCACGCCTTGCCCGGCGCAGCGCGCAAAGGCATCTTGCAAACGGCTGGCGAGAGGATGGTCGGGCGCGGCCATAACTTGCCAGTTACTCTCGCCCGCGGCGGTCTGTCTGGCGGTGAGCGGCTGCTCGATCAGATCAACCTTGAAGCACCGCGTCCAGGTATCGACGCCCGGCGGATTGCGCCTGGCGTTTGCGGCAAAGCTGCCGGTACGCGCGCCTTCGTCGAGAGCTTGCGCGAGGTCGGTGAGCGTGACGGATGAATAATCGGTCAAGGCGGCGGGCGGCGTGAGCTGAAGGTGCCGGGCGGCTTCGGCGACGAGTTGACCGACGGCGATGGAATTCAGGTGCAGGTCGCCCAACAAGCGGTCGTCGTCGCGCACGGCGGCGGGGGGCAACTCGGCCCGCATCGCCACCAACCGGCGAATCAGCTCTAGCGTCGTCGGCGCTTCAATCGTCTGCCGGTCGCGCGAGCCCGCATCGCTCTCTGAGTGATCTTTATTACTTTTACGCGAGCCTGCTCCTTCAGCTTCCGGCGCTTGCTTGGATGACGTTTGCAGGTTGATGAGCGGCGCGGATTCGCAGGGGTTCGCAAGGAAGCGCGGCCGCCAGTCGAGATTGAAAGCGCGGGTGAAGCGGTCGGCGAACAGGGCATCGTGATTGACCGGCGCTCCCATCACGTAGGCGGCAGCCGCCGCGCCCAACAAGCCTTGCAATGAAGAACCGCCAGCATCGATGGCGACCACCGGTTTATTGATAAACTCGCCGGTTAGCCCCGTTAGCACACGGCCCGGCCCGACTTCGATGAATAAATCAACGTCGGCGGCTGCGGCGCTGGCCGCTTCGATGAAACGCACGGGCGCGGTCAACTGGCGATAGAGCAGCTCGCGCAGGTCTTCGTCCGGCGTAACCACCGCGGCGGTCACGGTAGAAATCACTTTGTGACGTATCGTACAAAACTTTTCGCCCGTTAGCTCGTCCGCCAGCAATGGCACGGCTGACGCCAGCAGCGGCGAATGGAAGGCATGCGTCACCGGCAGCACGGTGGCCGAATGGCCTTGCGCTTGAATGCGAGCGACGAAATGCATGAGCGCCGTTGCGGCCCCCGAAACGACCGTTTGTTCCGGCGCATTCAAACAGGCAATGACCAGCGGGTCGCCATTCAACAAAGCTTGAACTTGCTGGCGGTCGCCTTTGATGCTGGCCATGCGGCCCGGCGCGCTGCTCGCGCGGTTCATCGCATTGGCCCGCGCCCGCGCGATGCGCAGCGCCGTTACTTCGTCAAACGCGCCGGCCCAGTGCAGCGCCGCCACCTCGCCGAGACTGTGGCCGACGGCTACGTCCGCTTGAATGCCGAGCCGCTCTAGCAAGCGCAGACCGGCGAGGGCCGCTGTGATGATGGCCGGCTGCGCGACCTCGGTCGCCGCACCGTTGCCCGTTGATGAAAGCAGCGAGCGAGAATAGAGCGCCCGCAGGAAAGAAAACCGCCTGGAAAACGCGCCGCCATCCGTGTAGACCGGCGATGCCTGGCCGGGGAAAAGAAAGCCGATGCGGGCTTCGTAACCTGAACCACAAAACACGCCGACTGGCGCATCGATGTGCGCTGAGTTTTCGCTGGTCGAAAGCCGGGCGCTTAACAATTCCAACCGCGCGGCCAGCTCTTCAGGAGTTGAAGCGACGACGGCGGCGCGAATCGTTCGCGTTGCGGCGTCACGTTCGGCAAGCGCCGCTTGTAGAGTCGCCGCGAGGTCTGCCATCTCGGCCAGCGAAATCCGCGAGGCAAATCGCGAGAGACGCTGCACCTGTTCGTTGAGGCTTGCGCGGTCGTTCGCCGCCAGTAAAAACAACTCGGCATCCTGAGCCGATGACATCAACGCAAGCTCTCTCGTCTCCAGCCGATTGCGCCGCTCGCGCGAGTCGCTTTCGAGGACGATGTGAGTATTGATGCCGCCAAACCCCATCGCACTGACCCCGGCGCGCAGCGGGCGGTCGTCGGGCCATCGTTCGCCTTGCCTTAATATCCTGAGCGCAGCATTCACGGCGGTCAACTCTGCGTGAGGCCGCTCGCAGCCGGTGGTCGGCGGCAGGATTTGCTTGTCGAGCGCGAGCGTTGCTTTGATCAATCCGGCGATTCCGGCGGCCGCCTTCGTATGGCCGATGTTCGCTTTGATCGAGCCGATCACGGCCTGCGCGTCGGCTTTCGCATGGCGACGCGCGTGCGACAGCGTCTTCAACTCTACCTCATCGCCGACGCTCGTTCCGGTGCCGTGCCCTTCAAAGTAGCCGACGGTTTCGATGCCGAACCCGGCGCGTTTGTAAGCGCGTTGCAAGGCAAGCAGTTGGCCTTCGATCTCAGGCCGCGTGATCGCGCCGCGACCGTCGGACGAGATGCCCCAGCCTTTGATGAGCGAATAGATTTTGCAGCCTCTTTCGACGGCTTCATCGTGGCGCATCAAGACGACCACGCCGCAACCCTCGCCCGGCAAGAAACCCGACGAGTGCGTGTCATAAACCCGCATGCCATCCGGCGACAGCGCGCCGGCTTTGGCAAAGCCGACCAGCTCGAAGGGGTCTATGCTCAGATCAACGCCGCCCGCCAGCGCCACGTCGAGGTCGCCGGCTACGAGCGCCGAGCAGGCCGTCGCGACCGCCAGCAGAGATGACGCGCACGCGCCATCAACCGTGTAGCCCGCGCCTTTCAGATCAAAGTGATTGCAGATGCGACCGGCGATTGTGTTCGAGAGATTGCCGGCGAGCGTTTCTTCACCGACTTCGGGGAAGGGGAATTTGTAAAGTTCCTCACATTGCCTGACGGCTTCGCGAATCTGCTCCGGCGTGAAGCCGCGCTCGCTGAGCCCGGCTTGCAAGACGCGGCGGACGTAAGGCCAGCGCAAGCGCAGAGTGTTGGCGCGCGAGAACTCGCCCGTCAGCGTGTTGCCCAGAAAGACGCCCGTGGTCTCTTTCGGCAATCCTTCGCCTTCGGGAAAACCTGCGTCATCAAGAGAGCGTGCCGCAACGTCGAGCGCCAGCCAGTGCGCCAGATCGGCAGAGCGAAACGTGCTGCCGGCGATGCGAAAGCGCACGCGATCAAATTCGTAGCCTTCGATGACAGCAGCCTGTGCGGTGTAGATTTGATCCGGCGCTTGTCGGTCGGCTGACAGGTAATCATCCAGGCGCAGGCGTTCGTCAGGGATTCGCCGAAAGGCTCGACGACCGGCGAGCACATTCTCCCATAGTTCGACCGGCGAGCGGGCGTCCGGGTAGCAACAGGCCATTCCAACAATGGCGATGGCTTCCTTCATCGGTCAAACCTCGCTGACCGCCGCGACAGCAGCCTTCACGCTTGCCGTCTCGTGTGCGCGGCGCGCGGCCATCATCCGCAACGCATAAAGGCCCAGCCCGCGAACGACGCAAACAATCGTCAAGCCGAAGAAGAGCCCGAAGACGACGTGCGCTACCACCAGCAGCGCATAAGCGGCGGCGACGCTTGCGCCGAATAAAATTTGCCCTTTGTAATGGCTCGGACTGGTGGCCGGGTCAGTCACCATGTAGAACGTGAAGAGGATGAACGCGACGCCGGTCATCGGGCCGAGCGCCGCCGCCACTGGCGTGCCGCAGATCCGACTCCTGACGATGGCTTGCAAGGCGAACCCGCCGAGCCATGCGGCGATGAGCGGCAGCTTGCGAGTGAACCGCGCGTTCAGAAACGTGCCTGAAACGACGATGATCGCCGGCAGAATCCAGTCTCCGGCGGCCCCCAGATTTTCAGTGAACTGGTAAGGCGGCGCGATGCCGACCCACGAGAATAAGAGCAGCGTCAGGGTGATGCCGAAGTTCGATGGGTTGAGAAAATGGCGGCTGCCGGTCGGGGTCGGCGCGCGAAACAGCAGCTTGGAACTGATGGCGACCGCCGCCGCGAAGGCGACGACCCAGAGCCGCTCGTTCGCGTAAAGCAACATCGAAACCGCGAGCGCCGAGATATGCGCCGACAGCAGAAAGTCTATAAAGTTTCGCACGCCTCCGGTGAACTTCAAGGGACGGCGGTTGGCCCACGCATCAATCAGCTCGAACGCGATCTCCAATATGTAAGCGGTGGCCATCGCGACGAGTGGCTGCGCCAGCGATTGCTCGAAGCCGAATACCGTATGGCCGAGAATATTTAAAACTGTAATGGCGACCGCAAAGCGCCTGAGGCCGCCGAGCCGTCTGATCCCTTCCCAATTTTTATCCGTGCTCATAATTGCTCTCCCTCTGATTACTGACCCAGCAGCACCGTATGCCAGCCCGGCTTCAATTCGAGCGCGCTGTGATGTCGCTGGCCCGCCGCGTCTCGCCAATCGATCTCGACGTTGAGGTCTGCATCAGCCGGCAACTGGCCGAGCCCGAAATGAAGATCGGGACTGCGCTTGCCCGAATGGCCGCTGCCGCCATCAACTTGAGCGACCAGCTTGCGCCCGTCGGCAAGGCGAACCGTAGCGAACGCGCCAATGGCCGGCGAGCCGTACAGGTCAGCGCCCGGATGGCCCGTCCGCTCGCGCATGGTCGCGGCTTTGTCGCCGCCGACCGGCAACAGCAGGTGCAGCCCCAAAAACGCTCCGGGGTTCGGACATTCGTTCAAATAAAAGTAAGAAGGCATCCATTGATTGGCGCGGGCAAAATCCAGACGGCCATCGCCATTGACATCGGCGACGGCGATGCCGCGACTGACTTCCGATTCGCCCAGGCCGAGGTCGCCGGCCATGTTGTAGTAGCGGCCATCGCTGGCGCGGACAAAGATCGGACATGGCTTCTGACCGCTGAGATCGTCGCCGGGATGAAAGCGCGGCCAACTGCCGAGATGGCGCAATAACTGATCATTCGCCATCGCCAGTTCGTGCAGTTCCGGCCAGCGATTGACTTCGCCTTTCATGAAACCCGTCGCTTGAAGCGCCTCGCTGAAGCCGTCGTTATCCAGATCAACGAACCGCGCGTCCCAGCCCCAGCCGCTGCGCGACAGGCCGAGCGATTCGCTGCGATCAACGTATGGCGCGATGCCTTGCTTCATCAGATCGACTTCGCCAGTGCTGACCCAAACGAAATGGCTTTCTTCGAGCGAATACTCATCGGCGATGTTGCTCACGTAGATGTCGAGCCACCCATCGCCATTGATGTCGGCGAAATCTACGCCCATGCCTTTGAATGAATCCCTGCCGAGAATTTTGGAGTTCGGCGTCGTGAGCGTCTTGCGGCCTTCCAACAGATCGAAGCGCAGGTGGCCGGGCGTCGAGCGATTGAAGAGCAAGCGGTCGGGGCCAAAGTCGTTGGCGAAATAAATCTCCGGCAGCATATCGCCATTGAGATCGGCAGCGCCGACAGCAAGCGTCCATGCGTTGGCGACTTCATTGCTCAAGCCATCATCGGCTTCTTTGAAGTTAGCCGCCGGATTGCTGCCGGCCCGCGCGCCTGCCCACAAGAACATGCGATTGCGCCCGCCGTTGTAGGCTCGCGACATGGAATCCTGCATCGCTTCTTCGCGGTCGGTCGCGTTGGCGTCCAAAACGTGCGCGCCGTCAGGGAAGTAATTGCCGATGATCAAATCGATGTGCCCGTCGCCGTCAAGGTCTGCTTGCGTCGCGCAGTTCGTGTACCATCGCTGCTGGTCGGCGACAAGTTCCGACGGCACGTAGAGGCTGCGCGTTAATTGTGCCGGCGCGTGCGCCGATTCGGTCGCCGTGCGGAAGAAGATGACCGGCGTGCGGCCCCAGTAATAGACCAGTATGTCCATCAAGCCATCTTCGTTGAAGTCGCCGGGCAAACAGCCCATCGGTGCCATCGTCGGAGCGTCGAACGTGAGCGGCGCAGGGTCAAGCTCGAATGGCTTGTAGCGGGCCGGCGTGCCGGGCACGGGTGCGACGATCACCTGATCCGTGCGCGGGTCAACATAGCAGATGTCATTCGACAGCCCGTCGCCATCCAGATCATTGAGCGCCACCGCCGCGCCGACGGCAGAGATCCAACCGGCGATGCGTTCTCGCGCCGGATGTACGGCTCGCACGTTGCGCGGCGTGCGGCCATCGACGCCCGGCAGCGGCAGCCGCTCGAAGCTGAAGCGTGACGCGATTCGCTCGCGCTCAGGCTTGGATAGCGATGGCAATCGCGCGAACCCGTAGATCGCCAGGATGACCACAACGGCGGTGAGCCGCGCTGCATAAGCTCGAAATACGCTGACTGATCCGGTCATTTGACTAATACCTCTCCGGCAAAGCTCGCTTGTATCTGTCGCCGCCACACCTCGTAATCGGCGACCGGGTTTTCATTGGTCATAATCTGTAAAGTGATGTCGGTTACTTTTGCAGCGGCTTCGGCAGAAACCCCGCAGATCACCTGACAGGCAAGGTCGGTGTGAGCGACAAGGTTGCCGGCGCGCAGGCGTGCCTTGGCTGCGAATGCCGCGCCCTGCGCCATCTCAGGCCGATAACGACCCGCCTTGTCGCACAAGGCTTCGAGGCCCGGCCGGTCCTGGCCGCCCGCGTAAGCGCAGGCGAGGCCGACGCCGCTCCACAGATCGGCCTGTCGCGCTTCGGGAAACGACGCAACGGTTGCCGCAATCGCCTGTACGTCGGCTCCTTCGACGAACCACAGGCTGCGACCGAGCCCTTGATCAAAGACGCGCGCCGCGTACTCGCCGAGCCGCGCGGGCTGACTCTTGGCCGCGAAATAAGCCGGCCCGCCGAAGTAGCCTTCGTGAAAGCCGTAGCCGTCCATCGCCAGCCAGCCGAGCAATGGGTCGAGCCGGCTGATGAAGCGTTCAGGGCGCACGGGCAGTCGCGCCATCGCCCAGCCCGCGCCGACATGAATCATGTAAATGTGGGATGCGCCCGCGCCGCGAATGAAGGATTGCAGGCGGCTGGTCTTCCAGGGCGTGATGAAGTCGAGCAGCGCCAGCCCCATCGCTGCCCCTTCAAAAGCAAAGCCCCGCCACTCGGCTTCGATCTCATTCAGTCGCGAGCCGAGCATGGCTTCGTCCGCCTCTAAGGCCGTGTGGTAGCCTTCGATGAAGGTCACGCCGACGCGTTCCAACCGCGCGCGCGTTTGCTGGTCGCCGCCGCGAAATCCGCGCTTCGCGAAAGAGGCTTCCTGCGGCGAAAGCCCTAATATCCGGCGGCGCAGCTTTCCGATTAAACGGCTCATAGTGATTTCGAATACATTGAGGTGAGTGCTGCGGGGCGGGATCAGGACAATTGAATCAAACCTTCGGACGTATAGTCGGGGAGATGAATCCCCGCCCGCGCATTGGTCTATGATGATTATGGCCCTCGTCTTCACCGGTAGCCGTATAGACGACTCCGTGCCTTGAGATGTTTTTCTCAAGGCACGGAATCAAGGCTATGCCCGTGTTGATGATCAAGCGCCCTGTTCGGCGATAGAATGGTTGACGCGCTTGCTATCGCTGCTGTTGCGTTTGTCCATCTACGAGGATTGGATTGATGGTCCTCGTAGGCGACGGCTTCGGACTCGCGATGGTCGTCGCATGCTGCGCGATGATCGACTGATGCGTGTTGGGCCGGACGATGACGCCGCCGCCGATTGCCGCCGCTTCCGACATCGGGCCGAAGCCGCTCGACTGCCACGTGCCGGTGGAAGTCAGGCTGATCGCGGGCCAGCCATTGTCGGCTGAGTCGAAGACTTTATCCGGCTGACCGGGACTGGTGAAGGTGTACTCGCGATTGATCTGTAGCGAGTTGCTGAACGTGTTGTCGGCGCTGAAATGCATCGTCCCGGTAGAAGCATGCGTCGAAGATTCTTTGACGCTGACATTGTAATCCGCCGACGTGCCATCGCTAAACGTGACGTGAAGCGGGCTGGCGCTCACCAGACGCAGGCCGAAGAGCGTGAGATTGGTGTCGCCGGGGACGGTGACATCTTGCGTCCGCTCGATGACCGTGTCGCCGTTAAAGCCTTGCACGGGGATGCCGCCCTTTAACGTCAAGGTCCCGCTGAAGGCATTGGAAGAATGGCCCGCCGCATTCGTGAAGAAGCCGGCGCCGAGCGACAAATCCTCGTGAGTGACGGCGTTGTCCGGGGTGGCAAACTGGTCGTAGCCGGCGCGGATCGTGGTCGCAGCCCCCGCTCGCCAAAGGCTGATGGCAGCGACGCTAATGATCAGGCCGATCACCAGCGTCAGGATTGTGTTCCTTTTCATCTTTCTTCTCCTCGACAGTCTTTATCTTGTCAATCGTGAGGATTGCTGAGAGCCACAGCATGGGCACTTGCCGGTCTAACCTTGATGCTTGATGCCACACTGCCTGGCTGCCAGATCCCAAAGATCAATCAATGCGTGATGCGCTGCAAAAGTCCGCCACTGTCTAGAAAGTAGCTTTTATCACTGATAACTGCTAAATCTGTGCGTCCAAAGGCAAAGAGTATAAAGGCGGACAACTGATCTGGTCTTCGGCGGCGACACGAATACGTAGCCTCCTCCGCTCACCGCCGGAAGCCACATTACAGTTTGTGAGGATTTTTAAGCGAGGCCCATTTTATTCACTGGCATATTTAATGTCAAGAAAATTCGTATTCTGTCTTACAAGAAAGGAGGTTTCTTGCCGGCCAGCAGCAGGCTTGGTACGAGGACGAGCGTGACCGCCGCGCAGACGAGCAGAGTCAACGAGATGATCAGCCCCAGTTGCAGATTTGCCGCGACTTCAGACAGGGCGAGGACGGAAAATCCGGCGGCGATGGCCATCGCGCTCGTGATGATGGGCGGCCCCGTGCTGGCAAAGGCTTGCGCCATACTGCGGGCCGGCTCAAGCCCGTGCCTGCGCCCCTGCCAGTAGCTCGTCGTCAGGTGGATCGAAAAATCCAGCCCGATGCCTATTGCGATGCCTGCGAACATCGAATTGGCAATGCCGAGCGGAACCTGCGCCACTGCCAGCGCCGCGAACACCACCAGCACGCTGAGCGCCACCGGCAGCAGGGCCAGCAACCCCGTTCGGATCGACCTCAGGACAATCGAAAGCAGGATCAGGTCTGTCAACAGCGCCAGGGGAATCGAAAGAACCTGCCCTTTGACTAATAGCTGCACGGTGACATAACTGATCCAGCCATCGCCGAAGGGCGTGACTCTTCCTCCCGACTTTGAGAGAGTCGCGCCCGCCGCCCGCGCGGTTTGCAGGACGCTCGCGATGCGACGGTAATCGGCAGAGCGCACGAATACCGTCAAGCGGGCTTGCCGGTACGAACGGTCGAGCCGTTCGTCGAGTGACGGGCCGGCGACGCTCGCCATAGACTGGAGGGTTTGCTCGATGCGGTCGCGCGTCAGCGGCACGACGTGAAATTGCAGGCCCGCGCGGTATTGAGCGTAATCCACCCCGGCGACCGCCGCCTGAGCGCGCGCCACTTCGCTGTAGACGCTCTCGACCGCGCCAACGAATGGGAGCCCCGCGACGGCGTCTTCGACCGCGCCGAGAACTGCGAAGGTCTGCGGGTTGAGATAGCCCTCCGCTTGCCCGTTGTCAACGAGCAACTCAACTGTCGTCGTGCCGGCGAGCCGTTCGTTGAGCACTTTGTCGCCGCGCGCGATGTCGCTGTCGGCCGGCAGATTGGCGATCCAGCTATCGTCAACGCGCAGCCGCGTCACGAGCAGGATGGAACTGCCCGTGATGATCAGCAACAGCACCAACAGGTGGCGAGGCCCGGCCGCCAGCAGACCGTCGAAGAGACGGCGGATGGGGCCGTCCCACGAGTTGTGATGCTTGTCGCTCAGGGTCAGGCGCGGGCGCACGGTGACGAGCAGCGCCGGGATCAGCGTCACCGTGAACAGGGTGGAAAAGAGGATGGCGACGGCTCCATAAATGCCGAAGACTCGCAAAGGCTCAAGGCTCGTCACCGCGAGCGACAACAACCCGATGATCGTCGAAACCGCCGTCACTCCTACCGGATGAATGATGTGGCTGAAGGCTTCGATCACGCCGTCGGCTATGGGCTGGTCGCTCACACGATGCTGGTGATTGAAGTAGTGGGTTAACGCATAGACATCGTCAGAAACGCCGACCGATACGAGGATGACGGGCAGCACAAGAGTCGTTACAAAAACCGCTTGCTCGTTGATGCCCATCACGCCAATCGTCCATAGCAAGCTGATGCCGATCTCGGCCAGAGAGAACGCCGCCGGGGCCGGGTGTCTGAAGGCGAGCATCAATACCGCGCCGACAACCAGAATGACGGCGGGCACCAGTCGCGCCAGGTCACGCGCCGCCGACTGACCGAGCACCGCTTGAGCGAGCGCGGTGCCGGTTAAATACAACCGATCTCGGCCACCGCTCTCCGCTGCGAGCAGCGACCTGACTTGCCGAAGAATGTCATAGCGGTTTGCCTCCGGCATCACGCCGGCAATGATCGCCGCCGCCTGGCCGTCCTTGCCGACGAGCATGCCGTTATCAAGCCCCAGCCTTGCAACGTCCGCTTGCAATTGCGCGATGGCCTGCTGATCCAGGTCGCGGTTCCTGGGCAGCAGATCATAAGAAACGAACCGGCCATCTTTCATGGCTTGAGTTGACACGGTCGCCAGGCTCATCACCGATTCGGCGGCAACTCCGTTGACTTCAGAGAGCGCACGGCTAAGGCGAGCGATGCGTTGCAAAGTGTCGGGCGCGTAGATGCCGGAATCTTCGTTGACGATGGCGATCACGACCAGATCGCGCAGCCCGAACAAACGAGCCGCGTCGTCGCTGGCGCTCAGCGAAGGGTCGCCCGTCGGGATCAACGATCTGGCATCGAGTTGTAAGCGGACGCGCGGAATGAAGAAGCATGCCGCCAGGGTCAGCACGGCGACTGCGGCCAGCACAAATCGCGGGTGATGAACGGAGAATCGAATTAGCCGGATCATTCTATAACATGTTTTCGATGAGCTGATGAAGCGCCTGCCCGCGCCATCCCCCTGACCGACCGTTCGACGAGCCTCCTCGCGAAGAGGGTGAAATACACTACTACCGATTGAGGTCTATGTAAACCTCGCAAGGGCGCTGTTCGTCTATTGCCTCCGTTATAGCGTAAGGCGGGCGACCGGCCCGCCTTACGTCGCACGCTACATCCGATTGAATACCGCCATCGGCGTTATCATGCCTGTGGTCAGCCTTTGAGAAATGCCAGCAGGTCGGCGTTGATCTGATCTTTCAAGGTCGAGCACATCCCGTGCGGCGCGCCCGGATAGATTTTCAGCTTCGCCCCTTTGACCAGCTTGGCTGACAGAGGGGCCGAATCGGCAATTGGTACGATCTGATCGTCATCGCCATGCAGGATGAGGGTCGGCACGTCGAATCTCTTGAGGTCTTCCGTAAAGTCCGTTTCCGAGAAAGCCTTGATGCAGTCATAGACGGCCTTGTGCCCGCCCATCATGCTTTGCAGCCAGAAGAAGTCGCGCAAGCCTTGCGAGACGTTGGCGTCCGCGCGGTTAGCGCCATAGAAGGGTGCGCTGAAGTCTTTGAAGTACTGCGCGCGATCCTTGAGGACGCCAGCGCGAATCTGGTCGAACACCTCAATCGGCAAGCCGCCGGGGTTTGCCTCTGTCTTCAGCATCAGCGGCGGCACCGCGCTGATCAACACGGCTTTGGCGACGCGCCCGGTGCCGTGACGCCCGATGTAGCGCGCGACTTCGCCGCCGCCCGTCGAGTGGCCGACGTGAACCGCGTCTTTCAGATCGAGCGCCTCGACCAGCGCCGCCAGATCGTCGGCATAGGTGTTCATCTCGTTGCCGTTTGAGGGTTGGCTCGAACGGCCGTGGCCGCGGCGGTCATGGGCAATGCAGCGATAGCCTTGACCGGCGAGAAATATCATCTGGTCTTCCCATGCGTCCGCGCTCAGCGGCCAGCCGTGACTGAATACGACAGGTTGCCCCTCGCCCCAGTCCTTGTAGTAAATTGTCGTGCCGTCTTTCGTCGTGATCGTCGCCATAAAATACTCTCCTTTCATCTGTGCCATTCGGCAATCTTTTTGACTGTTTAGATTATGTAGAGCGGCGATCTGAAAAACATCACGGGATAGGACGGTTTTTCGCTACCACTATGCCTGCACAGAATGATACCTCGATAGTGTTAGCAGAGAATCACCGAGCGCGCCGGGACAGACGATAACGGCTGGAGCGGTTTTCATTCGCGTTTGAATGTAGGGGCGATGGCAGGAGATGTGCTTCGCACGCGGCGGGCTCGTCCCTGCCCGGATCGAACGCAGTTCGATGATCAGTCATTGCGCTCCGCGCAATCCGGGCAGGGACGAGCCCTGCCCCTACACTAATACTCGGCAAAGGCGTCGTGCGGATAGCAGTACAGCCAGCGTTCGCCGGGCTCTGCCGAAGCGATGACGGGGTGGCCGCTCGCCCGCGCATGTTTGGTTGCGTGGCGATTAGGTGAGCTGTCGCAGCACAGCGTCGCGCCGCACTCCTGGCACGTCCGCAGATGAACCCATCGCGCGCCGATCTTCACGCACTCTTCGCATTCTCGATGTTTGGCGTGTTTGACCGCCGTGATCGCGTCGATATCAGAGCAGGTGGCGTCAGACATGAATCATCTCCCTTTTATTCGTGCAGCACTTGATGAACGAAGGCGACCGCGATGGCTCCTTCGCCGACCGCCGACGCCACACGTTTGAGACTGCCGCCGCGCACATCGCCTACGGCAAAGACGCCGGGCAGGCTGGTTTCGAGAAGATGCGGCGTGCGGTCGAGCGGCCACTGCGCCGCCGCCAGATCGTCGGGCGATAAATCGGGGCCGGTCTTGATGAACCCTTTCGCGTCCAGCGCGAGGCAGCCGTCGAGCCAGTGCGTGTTGGGCACCGCGCCCGCCATCACAAAGACGTGACGGACGGCGCGCGTCTCGACCTCGCCGCTTTGATTGTTTCGCCAACTGACGCGCTCAAGGTGGTCGTCCCCTTCGAGGGCGACGATTTCGGTCTGCGGTCGCAAGGTGATGGCCGGGCTCTCTTCGATGCGGCGGATCAGGTAACGCGACATGGTCTCTACCAGCCCGTCCGCGCGCACGAGCAGGTGCACGCGCCGGGCCGTTTGTGAGAGAAAGACCGCCGCCTGGCCCGCCGAGTTGCCGCCGCCGACGATCGCTACTTCTTCGCCGCGACACAACTGCGATTCGATAAAGGTCGCGCCGTAGTAAATTCCCGCGCCTTCAAACTGCGCCAGGTTGTCGAGCGGCAGCCGGCGGTACTCTGCGCCCGTAGCGATGATGATGGTGCGCGCCGGCACGCGCTGCCCGCCGTCGATCTCGATGGCGTAAGGCTTGCGGTCGCAGGCCAGTTGCTTAGCGCCTTTCGCGATGAGCAACTGGACGCCGAACTTTTGCGCCTGTGTGTAAGCGCGGGCCGCGAGTTCTTGACCTGAGACGCCGGTCGGAAAGCCGAGATAGTTCTCGATCTTGGAACTCGACCCGGCCTGCCCGCCCGGCGCGTTCGATTCCAGCACCAGAACATCGAGCCCTTCCGACGCGCCATAGACCGCCGCCGCTAATCCTGCCGGCCCCGCGCCGATGATCAACAGGTCGCGAATTTCCGTCTCGTTGATCGCGTCATTGAAGCCCAGACAGTCGGCGATCTGCTGATTGCTCGGATCGCGCAGCACCACTTCGCCGCGACAGATCAGGACGGGCACGTCTTCGACGCCGACGTGGAAACGATCCAGCAGCGCCTGCACGCTTTCGTTATTATCGAGGTCAATGAACGAGTAGGGATGGCCGTTGCGTGTCAGGAATTCTTTGACGCGCAGCGTGCCCGCGCAATGGTTCGAGCCGACCAGCACGACATCTCCAAACCCATGTGCGATCAACTCCACACGGCGGAGAATGAACGCTCGCATGAGAATGTCGCTCAGCTCGCTGTCGGTCTGCACGAGCCCCAGCAGATGATGGCGATCCACTTCGATGACTTCGCCCGACTCGCGCACGCGCACCTGCGAGAACCCGCGACGGCCCGACAGCAGGTTCATTTCACCAGTGAACATGCCGGGGCCAAAAAGGACGACGAGCTCTTCTGTCGCGCCCGCCGAACGGACGATTTCAATTTGACCCGTGATGATGACGAAGAACCGCGCCGTGCGCTCGCCCGCTTTAACCAGCACTTCACCGCGCTCGACCCTTCGCACGCGGCCGTGCGCGGCGATGCGCGCCACCTGCGCTTCTGTGAGCGTCGGGACCATCTCGTCGGCGCGCGACGCTCTGGCCGACGAGCTTAGTAAGGGTGTGTTGCTCATAACGATGGGTCAATCTCCTTGAGCTTCAAAGTAGCGGCAGTGACCTGCTCCGCTCATAACTGGATGATGCCGCGGCGCACGGCGATGGCGACGGCCTGTGTGCGGTCACTCGCGCTCAGCTTCTCCATGATGTGCTTGACGTGAACCTTGACGGTCTCTTCAGAGATGCAGAGGCGTTCGGCGATCTGGCGATTCCGATTCCCGCTGGCGATATAGTGAAGGACATCCACTTCGCGCTCGGTCAGGGCGTCGTCGCCGAAGTACTCGGCCAGTTGTGCCGCCACTTCCGCAGGGATGCGCTTCTTGCCCGCGTGCACCTGTCGGATCACCTCGACCAGCTCTTTCGGCGGCATGCTCTTGAGCACATAGCCGCGCGCACCCGCTTCAAGCGCACGCCGTATGTCCACGTCGCCTTCAAAAGTAGTCAACATCACCACGCGGGCGTCGGGAAATTCCGAGCGCAAAGCGATCAACACATCGATGCCGCTCAAGTCGGGGAGCCGTAAATCCATGAGGGTCACGTCGGGCCGGTGTTGCCGAAACATCGGAATGGCCTCGTAGCCGGTGGCGGCCTGGGCGACGATCTGCATATCGGGCTGGTTGTTGATAATGGCCGCGATCCCTTCGCGCAGCAGAGGGTGATCATCAACGCTGAAGATGCGGATGCGGTGTTGGTCATTCATATTTCATTCCTCCCTTCCTGCTTTCGGCAGGCCCTGTTCCGGCGCTCAGCCGATACCCTCTGGCGAACCACCGCAGCGGGCTTTTAGAAGGCCGATCCGAGAAGGCGACATGGCCTGGGACGGACAGCTCGACCTCGGTTCCGGCGGCGGGGCGGCTGCGAATTTTCAGCCGCGCGCCAATCCCTTCAGCGCGTCGGCGCATGGCCGCAATCCCCCGGCTCGTCTCTGCTTCCGACCGTAGCACCTGAGGGTCGATCCCGCAACCGTCGTCGCGGACGACCACGCGCAGGCGTCTGAACCGATATTCGATTTCGACCTCGACGCGACTGGCGTGCGAGTGGCGCAAGGCATTGATTAACGCCTCGCGACCAATGCGATAGACTTCATCGCGGATGAGCGGGTGCAGCGGGCGCGGGCGGCCTTCGACGGTGATGCGAAAATCACTCTGCTCCTGAAGCGCGAGTTCCTGCCGGACTTGTGCCAGGGCTTGTTCAACGTCGAGCGGGTCGCTGTTTGCAGACGAGCGAAGGCGGTGCAGCGCGTTGCGGCCTTCGTCAAGGATTTGCCCCATGACCTGCAAGACATGAGTGAGCGATGGCTTGGCCGGTAAATCTTCAGGCAGGCGATCAACGGCGACGTGGAGCTGCATGGAGGCGCTGATGACGCCTTGCAGCAGCGTGTCGTGGAGTTCCTGCGCGATGCGCGTCCGCTCGGCCAGCCGTTCTTCAAATCGCATGTTCAAGTGCCTGGTCAAACGGCGCAGCCGGTAGCTGTAGAATGCCAGCAGCGCCGACATGCCGGCCAGTACGAATAAGACCACGAACCACCATCGTTGCCAGAATACCGGCGTGCCTTTCGTGGTGGCGATGGCGATCACTCCGCCGCCGACCGGCGGCAGCGTAGCGGTCGTGGACGGAGGGTGATACCCCGGCTCGACCAACAGGGCAGCGTACTCGGTGCCGAGGTGTGTCGTGCTCCTCCAGGTTGAATCGGGTTGAACGGTCGTGAAAGGCTGATCGGCGAACGGCTGAATGTACCACATGCCGCTGCGGGCAAACAGGATGATCTGCTGGCGAGGCCGAGCGCCTGTGGCGCGCCCTTCGATGACATCGATTTTATCCGGGCCGCCTTGATCGGCCAGCGGCACGAGGGTGAATTCGATGTCAACTCCGCTGTTGTCCGTCCGCGCATGGCAACCGGCCAGCATGACGCAACAGAGCGCCAGCCATAGGGCACGTTTTAAAGTGAGGTTGCTCGCGGCCAGATTTGCCAGTTCTGAATTCAATCTGCTGCCTCTCCAAAAAGCGCCGAAGTCGCCGCCGGGGTTTAATGCGCGATCCAGTCGCACTACCCTTCATGCAGGATAATCGCCTCTGCCGAAAAGTGAATCCCTACAGCGTGGAGTCTTTTCGTAACACGAAAGTGTTATGGCTTCAGATTGAATGGGACGCGCCGCACTTATTTCCCCTGCCGCTTGGCCCGCACAATTTCTGTCTTGATTTTTCGCGGCTGCCATTTGGCAAACCATCGCCGCCCGCGCCCCGTCGCCTGCGGGTCGAAGGCGATGTCGCTGGGGATCAACAACTCGACGCTCGTGCCGCTGCCGACGCCGCTCCAAACCTTCAGCCGCGCGCCGATCTCTTCGGCCCGCTCGCGCATGCCGGACAGCCCCCAGTGCCCGTCGCGCCCCAAGCGCAACACTTGCGGGGCGATGCCGCCACCGTCGTCACGCACGAGAATGCGCAGTTGTTTAGGCTCGTACTCCAGCACGACTTCGATCTTGCTCGCCCGCGCGTGGCGAAAGGCGTTGACCAATGCTTCACGGCCAATGCGATAGACTCCGTCGCGGATGATCGGATGTAATGGACGCGCTGTCCCTTCGACCGTGACGCGATAGTCCACTTGCTCTTCGAGGGCGAGTTCTTCAGGGATTCTGGAGAATGACTCGACGAGGTCATGCACAGGGCTATCGGACGAGCGAAGACCTCTGAGCGTGTTGCGGCCCTCGTCAATGACGTGCCGCATCAGTTCGAGGACGCGATCGACGATAGGCTTGGCCGGAGAACTGCCGGGCAACTGCGACGCCGCAACGTCGAGCTGCATGGAGGCGCTGAGGAAACCTTGCAGCAGCGTGTCGTGCAAGTCCTGCGCGATGCGCGTTCGCTCGGCCAGTCGTTCCTCAAATCGCATGTTCAATTGTTGCGTCAGCCGGCGCAGCCGCAAGCGATAAAAGACGAGGACGACCAGCGCGAAGGCTGTCACGCATGCGAGACGGAACCACCACGTCTGCCAGAAGGCCGGCTCGATCTCGAACTGAATCGTTGCCTCCGGCCCATTCCAGAGGCCGTCGCTGTTGCTCGCTCTGACGCGGAAGCGATACGAGCCGGGGCCGAGGTTCGTGTAGACGGCCTCGCGGCTCGTGACGGGCTCGCTCCACTCCTGATCAAAGCTGTCCAGTTTATACCTGAACCGGACGCGCTCGGGGACTGTGAGACTTAGCCCCGCATAGCTGAAGGTGATCCTTTGCCGGGCGCCGGGCAGGCGCACCGCGCCTTGCAGATCAACATTCCTGCCATCGGCGGCGAGCCCTTCGATGTGAACCAGAGCCGGGGGGGGATCGTCCGTCACTTGCCCCGGCGCAACGACCGAGACGCCGCGATTGGTCGCCAGCCAAATCCGACCAAGCGGGTCTGTCAGCATGGATCGTTGTCGCTTGACGCCTTCGACGCTGTGCAGCCCGTCGGCCAGTCCAAACTCTCGCACGTCCGCGTCGCCGACCATGCCGCTTAGCAGCTTGTCGCGTTCGACCCGCAAGACATGGTTGGAAGTCGAAATCCAGAGCCGCCCATAGCGGTCTGTCGCGACGCCCAGCACCGGCTCGTGCAATGACTCTGGCACCTGGCGAGGCACCTGGATTTCACCGGAGCGCAAAACCGCCATGCCGTTGTCTGTGCCGATCCATATCGCGCCGCTTACGTCCTCCAGCAGACAGTTCACACTTCCGGGGGGCAGGCCATCCATGCCTCTATAGACCGTCCAGTTATTTTGTAACAGCGAGCTGAGTCCGTTCGCCGTCCCGAACCACATCGTCCCGTTGGAACTCTCAAGGATGGCCGTCACCGCGTTGGACGCCAGGCCGTTGGCGACGGTGTAGGTCGTGAGCTTCCCGTCCTTGAATCTGGTGAGGCCGCCGTTGATGCTCCCGGCCCAGACGGTTCCGTCGCGGCCTTGATGAACGGCGTAGATGCTATTTTGAGCGAGGCCGTCCGCCTGCGTGTACGTTTCGGTCGTCAACGAGTTGCCTTTGTAATGCACGCGGGTCAGCCCGCCGCGCTGCCTGCCGACCCACAGATCACCCTTGCCGCCGGTCAGCGAATAAACAACGTCATGATCGAGTCCGTCATTCTTCACCTGTCCTGTCAAGCCGCCCTGCTGCCAATACAAACCGCCCTCGGCAGGAGCAAACCACGTACGGCCTTCATCATCAATGTAAACGGCCCCGGTGCCTTGCGGCGACTGCGCGCCGGAAATCGAATACGCCATGAAAACCGTGTCACGCAATCGTTCGATGCCTTGCGTGCTGCCGATCCAGAGATTGCCTTCGCGGTCTTCAAAAATAGCGTTCACTGCCTCTGTTGATCGGCGATCGCCTTCCTCAAGCGAAGCCGCGCCGTCGGCGTTCAGCCTCAACAGCCCGTTGCCCGTGCCTACCCAGACGTTCGATTGGCCGTCGCTGGCCATCGCGAGCGCCTGTATGCGATCACGCGGGTCGGTGCCCTGCGCTACAGTAGAACCGCCGCCCCATCGCACGACGCCATTGTCGGTGCCGATCCACAAGTCCCGGCCCTGAACCGCGAGCAGGCTGTTAATTTTTTTGTCGGGCACCCCTTCGGTAACGGTGGCGAGCTGTCCTTCGCTCATGCAGAAGAGACCGGCATCTCTGGTTCCCATCCAGACTTTGCCATCGCCGGTCTTTGCCATCGAGATGACCATCAAGTTAGGTCGCTCCGCCGTTGAGATCAGCTTTTCAAATTGCCCATTGCTATAAAGAAAGATGCCGGTTTCGCTCACCGCGAAGAGAGCTTCGCCCGCCGGCCCCCGGCACATCGTCGTGACGCCGAGGTGCGCCCGGTCGAGGTCGGGCATCATGTCTTGAAAGGTTCCGTTGCGATAGCGCAGCAGGTTGCGGCTCTGCGGTCGTATCCAGAGATTGCCATCGGCGTCCGTCATCAGGTCGAGGATCGGGCCGGCAAGCAAGGCGGTCGAGTTGGTGTGATTAAACAGACGAAAGCTCAACCCGTCGAAGCGAACCAGCCCCTTTTCCGCGCCGATCCACAAGTACCCGTCGCCGGTCTGCGTCATGGCATAGACCGGGCCGCCCGGAAATCCCTGCTCAACGCTCCAGCGGTCGCGCACGTAAGCGGACATCGCCCGATTCGGGTCTAACGCCTGCGCGGTGCTGACGCAGCAGAGCACGATCAGGCCCAGCAAAAGTAATCTGAATCGCTTTGAGCCCTCAGCGTCCGCTTCAGGGAAGATATTCAAATTTCTCAACGACCACCTCAGCGCCATTTTGCAGAGGCTCGTCGCTCTTGCCATAAACATAAAGCGCCAGTCGGACGGATTCCGCACCGGGAGCAGGGACTCCCGACGTGAAGACATGCTCGCTAACGATCTCGCCGCGAGGGTCGCTGGCCGGGCCGCGCATGGTTCTAAACGTCACCCTTCCCGGCTCCCAGTGGAACGAATGAGAGAGGACGCCAGCCGGTGTCGTGAACCGTGCGACGTTGGCCGGTACGTAGAAAGGCTGGACTTCGTACTGCGCGTTCTTGTTGGCGGGATCGCCCCAGCGGCTGATCTGTATATCCATCTCGCGGTTATTCTGATCGTCTCCGGCGTAGTCCCATGTGAACATTGCCAAAACGACCGCCGGTTCCAGACGCGCGGTGTCCCGCACGACGAAAGAATATGACCCATACCCAAGACTGCGCGTCAGAGAGATTTCGGCGCACGTCCACTTGTTGGATTGTTTCGCGATCCGAAGGTGCAACGCCCCGCTCGTGTCTGTCCATGCGTTGGCCGGGTCATACAGATTCATCGTGCCGCCGCGCGCGCTCGGCGCATTGCGGACTCTCCACTCATAGCCGCTGAAGTAGAGTGCCGGAGAAACGGCAGACCCGGACACTTCACCTACCACCGTGATGATAGCGGCCACGCCACCGCCTACGTTCGGCAGCGACTCTACCATGAGTTGCGGGCGATAGCCCGGCTCGACCAGCAGCGCCGCGTATTCCGAGCCGAGATGAGTTGAGTTGATCCAGCTCGAATCCGGCTGAATCTTCGTGAACGGCGAGCTTGACAGCGGCTGCAACCACCACGCCCCAGCCCTGGCATACAAAACGATCTGCTGGCCAGGACGAGCGCCCGTCACGCGGCCCTGTATAATATCGAGCTTGTCCGTGCGAGCCGCTTCTGCCGGAGGAACCCGCGTGAACTCGATGGACGGCTCAGCCTCTTGCGGCCGCGAACGGCACCCGCCGAGCAGCATGCAGCAGCCGAGCATCAGCAGAATGCTCTTCCAAACGACTCTGCGCGGTGTGTGCTGTCCCTGCGCCACTTTATGGCCTCAGCTTTCGTTCAACGACTATAGCTGAGCCTTTCCGGTCGCGTCCAGATACGATTCATCGCGGTAGATCGGGCCATTCATCAGGCTTGCGTAGGCAGGGTAAATGCGGGTTGGTGTTGTTCATTACACCGAATCAGGGTGAGTTTTATTTTGCTCTGGCGGTATATGCCAACGGGCGGGCAAACCTCCGGCATCATGCGTCAGAGCGGATTCCACTCTCCGCCCGGCGCGCTGGCCGACAGCAAGATGGGGTGGGCCAAGCCGATCAAGCTAATGTTATGAAGTAACTCGAAGCAAGGGAACCCTCTGGGCCGCATCGGAGATTCTCGCGATACGTAGTCACTACCCTTGCCGCGCGATTACTTCCCAATACCAATCATAAAGTGATCGCGCGTGAAAGATTATTACAGCGCGTGTTAAAAAAATCGAAAATCTTCGGGGCTCGATTGCCGGGGTTCTTCATCTCTCAGGGAGCCTGAAGGATCGTGAAAGGATAATCGCCCAATGTCTCCACCCCACCTTCTTTCCTGATCCCTGTAACGATCAAATTATAATGGCCGGGCCGAAAGCGGTCGCGGCTGAGAACGACAGTAAGCGAATTATACTGATTCGGCGGAAACTTATTGTCCGACCAGATGACTCGGCGGCGTTGATCAAGGATCGTCACGCGATAATTTTTGTAAGGCATTTCGGCTTCAAGCGGGATGGAGAAGGCGAAGACGGAGGACTCGCGCGGGAGGGTGATCGGGTCAACGCCGCCTCTCACGGCGGTCAAAACGAAGACCGGCAAGTTACCCTCCGGTCGCAAGCCGCGGCTCAACTCCGCCGCCATTTTCGCGCGCTGCGCCTGTTCATCTTTCAGCCTCGCCTCCGACGCGCGCTGCTGCTCGGCCAGCAGCGACTCGGCCTCCTGGCGCTTCCTGTCCGCCGAAAGGGCCGACTGCCGCTCGTCCTCATAGCGTTGCTGCCATTGCTCGGAGAGGCTTCGCGCCTGATCTGCCTCGGCCCGCAAACGCCGCGCGTGATGGCTCACCACCGCGATGCCGACAATCGCAGCGATTAGCAAACAGGCGACGGCCAACGCCAACGACTTACGCGGTCGCATTTGCCAGATGTGCCGGAACACTTTGGCGAACTGGCGCTGACCCGCCCGCGCCGCCTGCTCTGCGGCGATGAAGCGCAGGTCTTGCAGGAAGGTCTTCGTCATGCGCAGACGGGCAGTGCATTGAGGGCAATCGATGAAATGCTCCTCGAACCGGGCGATCTCTTCTGCCGACAATTTGCCCAACAGATATCGGTCTATAATATCGTATTGCTCTATTTGCTCATGCTCCATCGCTGATTGTGTAATCCTAAACTAAAGGTGCTCGCATACATATAGTTATGACACCAAAATAAAGAAACTTCTTCGGCCGCGGCGGCTTAGAATTTACCGAACCGCTTCAGGTAAAGCTCTTTAAACCGCTTGAGCGCCCTCGATATGACGCTGTTAAATTGCAGACTGGTTAGTCCCAGATCGGCGCAGATGCGATCTTTGTCCTCTTCGGCGATGTAGTAACGAAAGAGCACTTCGCGGTCGCGCTCGACCTTCAAGTCGCTGATCACCAGGCGCACGATTTCGACCCTCTCTTTGCGCAAGAGCAGCTCGAACTGATCCGGTTGCGGGTCACGAATCTGCTCGGCATTGCCGATCTCTTCCTGATTGAGCGACCGCCGCATCCTGCGGACGTATTCGATGGCGACATTGCGTGCCACGCTGATGATGAAGCCCGAAAGCCGTTCGGGCTCGCGCACGTCGCTGTGCCTGATCTTTTCGAGCGTGATTCGGAAGGTGTCGTGCGAGAGGTCTTCGATGACGGACGGGTTATGAACGATCCGCCCGATGATGATGGCGATGCCATCCTGATAGCGGCGAATCAGGTCTTCTTCGGCGTCCGCGTCCCCGGCGACGATCCGCCGCATCCACTCAAGCCATTCGGTATTGTTGCTTGCACTGACCACGTTCATGCCTTGACCGGTTGCCAAGCCAGCGCCCCTCGCACCTCCGGTCGCTTGAGCCGATCAATTTGAGGCTTGCCCTTAAGGCTTACCGGCTATGACGAAAGACGACCAGTAGTGCGGGTGTCGCGCCGCGCTGTCGCTGTTGAGCATCTTGAGCTTGGCCTGGCGCAGCGCCGCCACGTTGCTCATGCCGTCGGCCAGGTTCTGATAGAATTGCTTCATCAACTGGCCGGCGGAAGTGTCGGTAACGTCCCACAGGCTGACGACAACTGAGCGCGCGCCGGCATAGAGGAAGGCCCGGCTCAGCCCCACGATGCCTTCGCCCGTGAGCAGTTGCCCGCGCCCCGTCTGGCAGGCGCTGATCACCACGAGGTCGCAGTCCAGAACCAGCCTGGAAATCTCGCCTACTTCGAGGAAGCCATCCTCACCCGCTTCGTCATCCGGGGCGAGCAAGACGGCGGAATGCCAGGGCGATTTCTCGTCTATCAGGCTGTGCGTCGCAAAGTGTAAGCGCCGGTAGCGCCGCAGCGGTTCCCGCTTGATGGCGGCTTCCGTGCTCTGGCTTCCGAGAAAGACCTTGCAGCGATCGGGGCGAAAGAGGCTGGCGATGTACTGAACTTCATCTCGTGCTCTCGGCAGCGGGGCCAGGTCGGCAGCGCGGCCGGCGTTCATTTGCCGGGGCCGGTTGCGCAGAACGCGCAAGGATTCCTTGCGCAGAGCGCGTTTCGGGTCCTTGCCGCTCATGGCCACCGCCCCCATACTCAAGAGCGGGTCGCCGACGGCGAGGAGGTCCATCTTATCCGCGTCTTCGACATGGTCATTTGAATTCTCCCACACGCGGAGCATGCTCGCCGATGGATCATAGCTGATCTCATGGTCTTCAATTAAGTAATGCGAATTATGAATTAACGTTTCAAAAGGCAGGTAATAAAGCAAACCATCCGGCACGATGATCAACCGCTGCCCCGGCTCGATGCGGTTCGACAGGCCGCCGAACAGCTTCGCGAAAAGCCCTGCGGCTTGCTCTCTCAGCCGCGCCACCTCTCTGCCGATGTTAAAGTGGTTAGGCGTGACGGCGAGTTTATCTAAATACGCTCGGACATCCTGTTCGATCTGCTTGCGAGGCGGGAGGATTTCGACATAACTCTGGCCGCGCGCAAAGAGCCAGACGAACGAGCGGTTCTCGCCAAGGAAGAACTCGGCCAGCGTCTTCTTCTCCTGCTCCATCTGCTTTTGCAGTTGGTCTGTGCGGACCATTTTCGCCCAGTACAGGCGCTCTTTATAACGTTCTACCTCGGCCATCACCTGCTGCTCTCGCATCTCGTACATCGCATCTTCTATATCTTTTTGCAGCTTCGCCCGCCGTTCCGGGCTAATGCCGGGGGCGTGCAGTTGCAAGCGCAGGCGGACAATTGCTTGAGACAACTCGCGCAGGGCGACCTCCGGGTGATTCTCGCCGGATGGTGGCTCTACCTGCCGCGCGTAGGTGAAGGCCAGTACCGTGCGCGACTTGGACTGTTGAACCAGTATATATGCTTCATCGGGATCACCCTGCTCAATCAAGAGGTCTACGTATTCGCGATAGGCCGCCTGCGCCTCTTCTCTGGAAGCGATGGCGCTGGCTTCTGTGTTCAGATACTTGGCCATCCAGAGGGGCTCGAACATGCCAATCGTCCTGAAATAAGATTTGAGCGCCGCCTTCTTATCTCCCAGCGCGCGTTGAGCGCGGGCTTGACTAAGCCAGGCACGCCAGCGCACTTCTTTGGCGCGAGTCATACCGGCATGGCTAGAGTCGAATTTCATCTCGGCTTCGGCCAGCGCGACGGCCCGCGTCGCCCGTTCAAAGGCGGTTTGCTTCTGCGATGCCAGCAGGGCCAGATTCGAGAGGGCGCATAACGCCTTGCCCTGCCCATCGCCCCTGTTCGTGTCTTTGTAGATCGCCAGAGCGTCTGCAAAGGCAGCCTCCGCCTTCTTCAACTCTCCTTCATCGCGGCTGATCTGGCCGAATAGATAGAGCAAGTCGGCTTCCGTCTGGTTCCTTCGCCCGTTCAACTGGCGTGCTCGCCCGATGCAGGCGAGGGCTTGCGTCTTCTCGCCCTGCCGGTAATAAAGGCCGGCCAGCCCCGTCAAGGCGAGCGTCTGCGCCGGCAGGTCGTTGATGGCGCGGGCCTGGTCGAGAGCTTGAGTGAAATAGTGGATGGCTAAATCATCCTGATACAAATCGGTATAAACCGCGGCGACCGCGCGCAGGGCGTTTACCCGAATCAAGCCGGGGAGCGGTTTAACCGCCAGCGCCAGCTTATAACACTTCAGGACTGCGGCATACTCCAGATCCTGATAGTAGCAGTCTGCCATTTGCAGGGCCGCCATCGCTGCCTTTCCCGGCTCGTCGGCCTGCACCCATAAACGCATGGCTTCTTCGAGCTGCTGGCGTGCCGGCTCGTGCTCCCGTGAGGCACACAACCGCAGCGCGCTCTGGAGTAACGCCTCCGCTTGTTTTGCAGCCTCTCGTCGTGCAGCCTCTGTTGATGCGCGCTCGCTGCTGCCGCGCTCGCCTTGGGCAAAGTCGGGCGGGCCGGGAGCGATCAGTAGTCCGGCTATCACGATCAATACGGCCAATGTCATTGAGAGAGCTTTCGGCGTCAAATCTTCCTAAATACAGAACGATCCGGGATCATGCCAACGGGAAGGGCACGGCAAGAATACAACACCCAAATTGCGAAGTAAACCACAAAATCGCCGAACAGATGCAACCCCTCGGAACGTCAACCGCCCGAGGGGTGCTGCGAACCCGGTTGCCTGCCTCTAGGGTTATTCGATCAGCCTGATGGCGAGCAGTGACCGGTCAGCGCAGATGAAAGGTGCGAGCGGTCGCCGCACGCCGAAACTGTCCGGGACTCGAATCGGCTGATCCGAGTCGGCGGGCCAACTGTCGAGCCCTGTCCATCGACGGGGCTTGTCAATTCCAGAGAAGACCATTTGCGGCGGTGACGGTCGCGAAGTGCTCTGGCAGGAATTCAGGCAAGTCTCGTAGCCACTGTCGCAGATGGCTGGTGATCCTGTTCGCAAGCATTCGGTGTACTGCTGGTAGCATTGTTGAGTACAGCTCTGCGCCGAAGCTGCCGGTTGCAGGCCCGTCGGAATGAGCGCCAGAAACAACGCTAAAAAGGATAGACGAGCCCAGGAGAATTGTCGGTTGCGTGTCGAGAGAACGCCAGCATGCGCTCCCCTTCTATTCAAGCTTTTGTCCATTTGAATACTTCCTTGTCGAGCGAGATTCGGCGGACGATGTGGGCCGCCGTCGCTCACCTGATGGGCAAAAGCCGATAGCGACAGGACAGGGGGGCGAAGATTTTTTTTATGCCGATGGCCGGCTGCGCCGGATCACGACAGCAGGGCCGGCGCGATCGTTCGGCTAAGCGTGGAATCGGTCGGGCGGTGCGATTTCCGACATTGCGCTAACACTTTCTTAAGGGGTGAAGTCGTGTTCCGGTGGTGATGCCTATGATGGCCGCAATCGCTGGTCATCTCTGTAAGTAGATGTCTCTCAAGCAAAGCAAATAACAATTGATGGCTACCATGTGGATCAATCCTTGCGGGGGGAGAGAAGGATGACCGAAGCTGAGCTCGATTTATGGGAACGCTATGAAACGGCACGGAAGAATTTAATCCTGTTTTATTTGCCTGTGATTGATGGTCTGGCAAAATACATTGCCAGGAGCACTGGCCGAGCCAACTGGGAAGACTTGCGACAGGATGGTGTCATCGGCTTGATGAAAGCGATTGCAAGGTTCGATCTTAGCCAGGGCGTGCCGTTCAGGGCCTTTGCAAAGCACTACATTCGCGGTGCCATCCTCGACAGCCCGGAGCTCACACGCGATATGACTCGTCGGCAGGAAGAAATCTACCGTAAGATAAGGCGTGCAGAGGAAACGCTAACGAAAACGCTCCGGCGGAATCCGACGATTGAAGAGATCGCGGAGAAGACGAGACTGACCATCGAACAGATACAAAATGCCTTGGACGCGCACGGCCTCGCTTATGCCGAGGAATTCCCCGGCGGCGACGACCTGTCGCCGGCAATCGCGACGTTCGTGCCAAGGCCAGAGAACCTCATCTTGATCGAGGAGGCGTTTGCCTATCTCAGTGAAATGGAGCAAACGATTATTCGCCTCCACTACTTGGAAGACATGCCACACGAGAAGATCGCCGAGAAGCTGGGGATCATCCCAGCCGAGGTGACGAGGATTCGCCAGCGCGCGGTCGGCAAGGTCGCAAAGATCTGTCAGCGCGCCTTAGGCAAGCTCCGCAAGCAGCTCGATGTGAAAGTGAAAGGTGGGCAGGATGAAAACAGACGATCTGGAAAATGATTTACGTAACCTCAAATACATTCACCTGACCGAGAGCGAACTGGTCGCTTACTGCGACCAGGAACTCGACCAGATGCGTCGCGCCCGCGTCGAGGCGCACTTGAAGCAGTGCTTCATTTGCGAAAGGCAACTGACGTTATTACGCGAAGAGAACGAGGCACTGAGCAATCGGGAAATCAAGGCTGAAGATGTTGCCTTCGTCGAGCGGCTGATCGAACGCAGAGGCAAAACGCCGAAACGATCCGCCGCCAGAATCATGGAGACCGCACAAGAGGCTCCTTTGCGCTTACGGTTGGACGAATACCTGCGGCAGATGGTCGCCAACTGGCAAATTCAGTTCGCCCACGAAGCGACGCGCAATGACGCCGGGCAGCACAAAGAAATTTGGCGGTGGCAGAGCGAAGACGGCTTGTTACAGGGCCGCGCCGTTCAGGAAACGAATGCCGACCTGACCATCCATCTCTCTTCAAATGAAGCGGGCCTGGACGGCGCGCGGCTCAACGTTCGCCTCGGCCCGATGAGCCAGGAGGTCACGTTGCGGCGAGTCTCTGATTCCGAGGTCTACGCCAAAGTGGCGGTGCCGTGGCGGCAGCGCCCGCGCCAGATGGCCGACCTGTCGATCAAAAGCGTCTAAGGGAGATGGTCAAGTCGGCCCGCCCGGCCTCGACCGGCCCGCATATCAGCCCGGCCCCGAAAAAAAATCCGTAACAGGTATTTAATGCCCTGCTGCCTGCACTATTGTCATGAACGCTTGAGATGATACCCGCCGACAAAACACCACCATAAGGATAGGTGTATTTAACCAAGAGCCGTAAAGGCCGCCGAATCTTGCCCTGTGGGAATGTCCCGACTTCTAAAAGGCCGCCGCTTAAGCCGTCAAGCTGGCGAGAGGGTATTCGTGTATGCAGTCTCAGAAAGAAATGTCCCGTTACACAAGCCGCATCAGAATCACTCAACCGCCGACAGCACTGGCCGACCCGTCACCTTGTAAAATCCTGCTTTATTCGCATGATACATTCGGGCTCGGCAACATCCGCCGCACGCTCCTGCTGACGCAAGACCTGGTCAATCAGTACCCGAAGGCGGCCATCCTGATCGTCACGGGCTCGCCCATGATTCACGCCTTTCGCATCCCGGACGGCGTTGACTACATCAAGCTGCCTTGCCTGGATCGCGTGGACGCCGAGCGTTACGAGCCGCGCTTCCTGCTCGACTGTTCGCAAGAGACTTTCCAGCACAGTGGGATCCGAAGCTTGGAATTCACGTGACTTGAAGTCGCGGC